>Ga0316223_1000093_pt1 | contig 123972 bp, 95 predicted proteins | sample TBH18009metaG_FD_206007 | JGI IMG/M metagenome (GOLD analysis project Ga0316223, IMG submission 206007) | Freshwater microbial communities from Trout Bog Lake, Wisconsin, USA - TBH18009 | ecosystem: Environmental > Aquatic > Freshwater > Lake > Hypolimnion/Profundal zone | place: USA: Wisconsin...
CCAGCGCCTTCTCCACTTCCATTCCTCTGATCACATCAGCGAGTAAACGCATTTTGCGCGGACCTGTGGGATAATTGTTCAGTTTAGCTACTGCTTCCATTTCTTTTTTGTTATTAGTTTTTTGTTTCTGTTTTTGATCTTACAAATCAAATCCTGAAACTTTACTTACTTATTGTTTAGAACCTGAGTGACCTCTGAAATTTCTGGTTGGTGCAAATTCACCTAATTTATGTCCTACCATGAATTCAGTTACATAAACCGGAATGAATTTATTTCCGTTGTGTACTGCAAATGTGTGACCTACAAAATCAGGAGTAATTGTGCTGCGACGACTCCAGGTTTTGATAACGCCTTTCTTTGCTTTTCCTTCATTGATGGCAACAATTTTACCATCCAGATTTGCATCTACGTAAGGACCTTTTTTAATTGAACGACCCATAGTTATTTTTTTATAGTTTATTCTCCCGTTACCGGGATATTTTAACTGTTACGATTACTTAGTTAATTTCTTTCCGTCTCTTCTCTGGATGATCAGTTTATCACTGCCCTTTCCTTTTGTTCTTGTTTTCAAACCTCTAGAGTATTGGCCGTTTCTAGAACGAGGTTGTCCACCTGAAGCTTTACCTTCACCACCACCCATCGGATGATCTACAGGGTTCATCGCAACACCACGTGTACGCGGACGAATACCTTTCCAACGATTTACACCGGCTTTACCTGCAGTTTCCAAATTATGATCGCTGTTAGAAACAACACCAACTGTTGCATAACAATTGATCAATAATTTTCTCAATTCACCACTTGGCATTTTTAAGACAGCATATTTTTCTTCCTTATTGGCTAACTGAGCTGAAGTGCCTGCACTTCTGATCATTTTACCACCTTGTCCGGGTTGTAATTCAACATTATGAATCACAGTACCCAAAGGAATATGTTTCATCTGCAATGCATTGCCGATCTCAGGAGCTACATTATCGCCAGCGATAACTTTTGTACCAACCTGCAAACCTTGCGGTGCAAGAATGTATCTTTTTTCGCCATCAGCGTATTGCAATAAAGCAATAAATGCTGTGCGGTTTGGATCGTATTCGATTGAAACAACAGTTGCTTCAATATCGTGTTTGTTACGCTTGAAATCGATGATACGATAATGTTTCTTGTGACCGCCGCCAATATATCTCATTGATCGACGACCCTGAAAATTACGTCCCCCTGATTTTTTCACAGGCTCCAACAAACTCTTTTCGGGTTTGTTAGTGGTGATTTCAGCATAAGCATTTCCAATTCTCCAGCGTGTGCCGGCTGTCATTGGTTTGTACTTTTTTAATGCCATTTCTTTTCTATTTATGCGAAATTTTCAGCTTCGCTTGCTATAATTAAATGTTAGAATATAAATCGATCGATTCGCCTTCAGCTACAGTTACCAATGCTTTTTTGAAAGCAGGTTTCTGTCCCTGAATAAAACCGGCCTTTGTATAGCGTGTTTTATTTTTTCCGGGAATTACTGCAGTATTAACATCCACTACACTTACACCGTAAAAATCTTCTACTGCTTTTTTAATTTCCAGTTTGTTTGCTTTGCGATTTACTTTAAAAGCATACTTTCTCAACTTTTCTTGTTGTGCATTTGCTTTCTCGGTTAATATCGGCTTTACTAAAACTTCAGTCGGTTTCATTTTCTAAAAGTTGAAACGTTTTATATTAAGCTACTACAGCTTCGTTATCTGCAAAAATTTTTGCTGTGTTCTCTGTAAATACTAAAACATCGGCATTTACAATTTCGTAAGTATTGATATCGGCCAATAAAGTAGCAGCGATATTAGGAACGTTACGAGTACTTAAATACACATTGTCGTTGTATTCAGGTAAAACAAGAATTGCTTTTTTATTTCCTACATTCAAAGCATTGAAAACTTCAATTAATTGTTTTGTTTTTGGTGTATCCAAGTTGATATCTTCAACAACCAATATTGCGTTATCTTTTGCTTTATAACTTAATGCAGAAATTTTGGCAAGGTCTTTTACTTTACGATTCAATTTAAAATCGTAGCTGTGTGGTTTTGGTCCGAAGATAGTACCACCACCCTTATACAAAGGGTTACGGATATTACCTTTACGTGAACCACCGGTACCTTTTTGTTTGTGAAGTTTACGGCTTGCACCCTGAACTTCAGCACGTGTTTTAACTTTGTGTGTACCTGAACGACCGGCAGCTAAATATTGTTTAACCGCCAAATAGATCACATGATCATTAGGTTCTACACCAAACACTTCTGCAGGCAATTCAACCGTTCTACCGGTCTTCTGTCCTTTTATATTTAATACGTCTACTTGCATGTTCTTCTGATTAAAAGTGATTACTTCTGGATTAAAACGATTGAACCGTTGTGGCCAGGAACTGAACCACTGATAAGAATGTAATTTTTCTCAGCGAAAATCTTTACAACTTTCAAGCCTTTCAATTTCACTCTGTCACCACCCATACGGCCGGCCATTCTCATCCCTTTGAATACTCTTGCAGGATAAGAAGATCCGCCAATAGAACCCGGAGCTCTCGAACGATCATGTTGACCATGCGTTGCTTCACCCACACCGGAGAATCCATGGCGTTTTACAACACCTTGAAAACCTTTACCTTTTGTGGTACCTATAACTTCAACATCATCACCTTCAGCAAAAATGTCTAATGAAATGGTTTCGCCCAATGTTTTTTCTATGGAATAGTCTCTGAATTCTTTTACAAATTTCTTTGCGGAAGTTTGAGCTTTTGCGAAGTGATTAAGCTCGGATTTTGTACTGTGTTTCTCGTTCTTGTCGCCTAATGCTAATTGTAATGCATTATAGCCGTCAGACTCTTTTGTTTTTACCTGAGTAACAACATTTGGAGCAGCTTCAATGATCGTTACAGCGGTTTGTTTACCGTCTGTTCCGAAGATGCTGGTCATCCCGATTTTTTTACCAATAATTCCTTTCATCGTTTAGCGGTTTGCGCCCCGCTGAGGTGTAGAGGACATTCCGCCGATGAAAGCGAAATTCAATCCCTGTTTTCTGCCGACCTTTTCCTTTGTTCCCCTAATTTTCATTAAGGCTTCGGAAGTACCGGAAGCAAACAAACCTCGAAGGGCCTGTTTATATGTCACTGTTTTCGAACCAGAGCTCCTTTTTCAATTAAGATTGGGAGATGGATATATTGAATAAGATCTCTTTATCAAGCTTTGATCTCAACTTCAACTCCTGAAGGAAGATCCAATTTACTCAAAGCATCTACAGTTCTTGAAGAAGAAGTGTAAATATCCAACAAGCGCTTATGCGTGCAAAGCTGGAACTGTTCACGACTCTTTTTATTAACGTGGGGTGAGCGAAGTACAGTGAAGATTCTCTTTCTTGTAGGAAGAGGAATAGGTCCTGTAACAACGGCACCTGTGCTGCGTACTGTTTTAACGATCTTCTCTGCAGATTTATCTACCAGATTGTGATCGTAAGACTGTAATTTGATTCTGATTCTCTGAGACATAGTCAAAACCCAATTTTCCGTTGGGGCTGCAAAGGTAAGGGGCTGATACCACACAGGCAAGAAATATTGAAAGAATTTTAAGATAATCAGAAAAAAATATTGAATATTTTTCTAAAAACCGTCATTTCCCGGATTTACTGCTTTTACCACCCTTATTTGAAAGAATTGTTTTGTAAAAAAGCCCCGTTCAAAATTTGAACGAGGCTTTCCTTTATATATCAGTAAAATTAGTCTTCTACCTTCACTTTACCCTTGCTCTTTGCAATTACTTCTTCTGCAATATTATTTGGAGCAGGCGCGTAATGTGAGAATTCCATAGTAGATGTTGCACGACCGGAAGACAAAGAACGCAGTTGGGTTACATATCCAAACATTTCACTTAATGGAACTTTGGCTTTGATAACCTGAGCATTTCCTCTGGTATCCATTCCTTCCAGCATACCACGACGACGGTTCAAATCTCCCGTTACATCACCCATATATTGATCCGGAGTTACCACTTCCACTCTCATGATCGGCTCTAATAAAACAGGTTTTGCTTTACGACCGGCTTCACGGAAACCACCCTTCGCACAAAGTTCGAATGACATAGAATCGGAATCCACCTGATGGAAACTACCATCATAGATCCTAACTTTCATTGTTTCAACAGGATAAGCTGCTAAAACGCCGGTACCCATTGAAGATTCAAAACCTTTCTGAATGGCAGGAATGAATTCTTTAGGAATAGATCCTCCGAAAATATCATTCTTGAACTGGAATCTTTTTCCGGGATTTTCAGTCAGCCATTCTGCATCAGCAGGGCCGATAGAAAATTGAATATCTGCGAATTTACCACGACCACCTGACTGTTTCTTCAACACTTCACGGTGTTCGATAGTTTGACCAAATGCTTCTTTATAAGCCACTTGCGGATTACCCTGATTGATCTCCACTTTAAACTCACGACGCATACGATCAACAATGATTTCCAAATGCAACTCTCCCATGCCGCTCAAAATTGTTTGACCAGTATCTTCATCAGTTCTTACTCTTAAAGTAGGATCTTCTTCTACCAGTTTTGCAATGGCCATACCCATTTTATCAACGTCTTCCTGAGTTTTAGGCTCAACAGCAACAGAGATAACTGGTTCCGGGATGAACATATTTTCTAAAGCGATAGGATGATTCTCATCACACAAAGTATCGCCGGTTTTAATTTCTTTGAACCCTACAGCTGCAGCAATATCTCCTGCCTCAATGAAGTCGATCGGATTTTGTTTGTTCGCAAACATTTTCATGATACGGCTGATACGTTCTTTTTTTCCGCTTCTTACATTCAAAACATAACTACCGGCATCCAAATGACCTGAATAGCAACGGAAGAAAGCAAGACGTCCTACAAATGGATCGGTCATGATCTTAAACGCTAATGCCGCAAAAGGTTCTTTCGCATTTGGTTTACGTGAAATTTCATTTCCTGTTGAAGGGTCGATTCCGACAGTATCATCAATATCAAGTGGAGAGGGCAAATAACGACAAACAGCATCTAATGCAGTTTGTACCCCTTTATTTTTAAATGCAGACCCACACATCATAGGTACGATGCTCAAATCAATCGTTGCTTTACGGATGGCTTCATGCACTTCAGCTTCACTGATTGAATTTGGATCATCAAAAAATTTCTCTAATAATTTATCATCATATTCTGCAACTGCTTCAATTAACTGAGCTCTCCAATACTCTGCCTCTTCCTTCATATCTTCCGGAACGGGAATTTCCTTATAGGTCATCCCTTCAGTTTCCATATCCCACTGAACGCCTTTCATAGTAATTAAATCCACAACGCCTTTAAATTCATCTTCTGCACCAATCGGCAATTGTAATGGCACTGCTTTTGCACCCAGCATTTCACGAACCTGGTTAACAACCATTAAAAAATCAGCACCTGCACGATCCATTTTATTAACGAAACCGATACGAGGAACTTTATAACGGTTAGCCTGACGCCAAACAGTTTCTGATTGAGGTTCTACCCCATCAACGGCACTGAATAAAGCGATCAAACCATCCAGTACACGCATACTACGTTCTACTTCTACAGTAAAATCCACGTGACCCGGAGTATCAATAATATTAAAATAATAGCTTTTGGTATTTGCATCGGCTACCCCTTTATTTGTTGGAAATTTCCATTGACAACTAACTGCAGCAGAAGTAATAGTGATACCACGTTCTTTTTCCTGTTCCATCCAATCCGTAGTTGCAGCACCATCATGCACTTCACCAATTTTATGAATCATACCTGTATAACGCAGGATACGCTCTGTCATGGTTGTTTTACCGGCATCAATATGAGCAGCAATACCGAAGTTGCGTTGTAATTTCAAGTCAGCCATAAATAGTTCTTGTTTTTAAAATTTTTTTGAGGCGGCAAAGGTAAGGATTTACTGCATTGAAAAAGAGGTTAAGAAATATTTAATTCACTTGTGGAGAATTATTGAAATCAGAGTTATTACTCTGTGCATCTTGAGTTTCATTCATTTCCCATATAAGAGGAATGTATCAATTCAATCTCACTGCTCTTGCTACCAAAATAAAAAAGCCCCGATACATTCGAGGCTTTCTAAGAATATAAAATAAATTAAACTTTAAAGTGGGAGAATGCTTTATTCGCTTCAGCCATACGATGAGTGTCTTCTTTCTTTTTGAAAGCCGCACCTTCACCTTTGCTTGCTGCGATGATCTCGTTGGCTAATTTATCAGCCATTGTACGTCCATTTCTTTCACGGCTGTAACGAACCATCCATTTGATACTTAAAGAAATTTTTCTATCAGCACGAACTTCAGAAGGAATCTGAAAGGTAGCACCCCCGATTCTGCGGCTACGAACTTCAACAGCAGGAGTAATGTTAGTCAATGCTTTCTTCCAAACCTCATATCCATCTTCACCGGTGGTTTTGGTTACTTTATCTACAGCATCATAAAAAATATTGATCGCAGTGCTTTTTTTACCTTGCCACATTAAGTTATTAATGAAACGGGTAACCAACTTATCATTGAAACGTCCATCAGGAGCGAGTGGTAATTTTTTTGCTTGTGCTTTACGCATGTTTGCTAATTTTTAATTTGGGCTGAATTTCTTCAAGTATTAAAACTTTACTCAGCTGTATTTAGGGATTATTTTTTTGCTTTTTCTTTCTTAGTACCGTATTTAGAACGGCTCTTCTTTCTGTCTTTTACACCTGCAGTATCCAAACTACCACGAACGATGTGATAACGAACACCCGGTAAATCCTTTACACGACCACCACGTATCAATACAATTGAGTGTTCCTGCAAATTATGGCCTTCACCCGGAATATAGGCGATCACCTCGATTTTATTTGTCAAACGCACTTTGGCAACCTTACGCAAAGCAGAGTTTGGTTTTTTAGGAGTAGTTGTATACACCCTTGTACAAACACCACGACGCTGCGGACATGCATCCAAAGCTCTTGATTTACTCTTAGCCCTGATGATTTCGCGGCCTTTTCTTACTAATTGTTGAATGGTAGGCATTCTACTTTGTTTAATTTTTTTCGGACGGCAAAGGTAATAGGCCTTTGGCTAAATTCCAAAAAGAAAAACCCGAAATCCTAAAATTTTAAAAAAGCAGGATTTCGGGCTTTATTTCCTGGATACAATTATGCTTTGATCATCCAGCCAAATTTATCCTCTATTGCACATGAACGGATATTATTCAATGTTTGTTTAACGGCATTTGCCACTTTACATTTTGCAATATCTAACTGCATTACAAAATCTTTATAACGTAATTCCTTTATCAATGCAATTGTAGCAGCTGTACCGGTACCAAACACTTCCTGTAAACTATTGTTTTTATAGGCTGCGATCAACTCTTCAATGTTAATTCTACGTTCTTCTACAGGAATTCCCATGTCTTTTAAAATAGTAATTACACTATCCCGGGTCACCCCTTTTAAAATGGTACCTTCTTCCAAAGATGGCGTAACGGCAACACCATTGATCACAAAAACAACATTCATCATCCCAACTTCCTGTAACCATTTATGTTCAAAAGCATCGGTCCATAGGACCTGGTCATATCCTAATTTTTTCGCTTCTTTTGCAGCGATCATACTTCCGGCATAATTACCCGCATTCTTTGCAAAACCAACGCCACCGGGGGCTGCACGTGTATACTTTTCTTCTACAAAGATCTTCATTGGCTCTGCAAAATAAGGTCCTGTAGGACTTAAAATAATCATGAACTTATACGTCTCTGATGGCTTTACGCCCAACTGGTAATCAGTTGAAAACATAAAAGGACGAATATAAAGTGAATGTTCTTTTTTGCTGGGGATCCAATCTTTGTCAAGATCCACCAACAATTTCATTCCTTCCAGAAAAATCTCTTCTGGTACAGCAGGCATGCACATCCTTTCTGCAGAAATATTGAAGCGTATAAAATTATCGTGCGGGCGAAAAATATAGGCATTATTGTTTTCGTCTTTATATGCCTTTATCCCTTCAAAAATGGACTGTCCATAATGTAAAGAAGATAAAGAGGGTTCTAAAACCAGGGGCTGATAGGGCTTGATCTCTACATTCTTCCACTCACCATTTTCATAATCTGCTTCCAGCATATGATCGGTAAAGTATTTCCCGAATGGAATATTTTCAAGATTCAGGTCATTTAATTTACTGCGTTCAACTTTCGAAACATTGATATCAACTGCTGCGGTCATAACTTTATATTTGATGCAAATTTAAAAGAAAAAAGAAAACTAACAGTCGTTAATATTCTAAAATAATTATGAGTTTTAAAAAATTACAATTGTCGGACTTTTTGATCGCTGAACTCTATAAGGACGTTTTGGTTGATTTAAATACAGCGGAAAAGAGCGATAAAAAACAAAAAACTCACCCCGCCCAAAAATGGTTCTTGGGTGAAAATAAAAAGAATGTGGTTATTGCAGTAAAAGATGAAGAAGCCGTTTATTTGCGTGATGAATGGCTGCAATTTTTATCGACCATTTTAGGTGCCTGCAAATTGAATCTGGGTGATGTTGCCATAATAAATTATGCCAAAAACAATTATTCGTATTCCGAATTAACAGAAAAGCTTGCCCCTGAATTTTTATTGCTACTCGATATTTCAGCAAAAGAAATTCAATTACCTTTTACGGTTCCGAATTATCAAATACAGCAGTACAACAATTGTAAATTTTTATTAAGCCCTTCCTTGGAAATCATACAGGGTACAACCCAAGAAGCAAAATTGGAGAAGAGCAAACTATGGCTAAGTTTGAAAAAGATGTTCAATATATAATTCCTGCAATGAAAACAACCTTAATCTTTGCCACTAATAATCAGCACAAAGTTGATGAAATAAGATCTGTGATCGGGAATGAGTTTACTATCATTACGCTTCATGAAGCCGGTATTGATATTGATATTCCTGAACCTCATGACAGTTTAGCGAAAAATGCCTCTGAAAAGTCATCGGTCATACATCAACTCACCAACCAGAATTGTTTTAGCGAAGATACCGGTCTGGAAGTGAATGCATTGAATGGTGAGCCAGGTGTCATGAGTGCTCGCTATGCAGGTGGTGTAAAAGATTTTCAAAAAAATATTGATAAGCTTTTAGAGAACCTTTTGGGGAAAGGCGATCGCAATGCGCATTTCAGAACAGTAATCTCGTTGATATTAGACAATAAAGAATATTTGTTTGAAGGAATCTGCGAAGGAAAGATCATCACAGATCAAAAAGGGAATAAAGGTTTTGGATACGACCCGGTTTTCATTCCAAATGGAAGTAATAAAACATTTGCGGAAATGACCCTGGAAGAAAAAAATGCATTCAGTCATAGAAGAAAAGCTACCGATCAACTCATTCAATTTTTAAATGAAAATGGAACGAATTAAAATAAATTTACCCGAAAACTTTTCATTCACAACTTCGATCAGCATTCGGATAACTGATCTTAATTACGGTGGCCATGTTGGTAATGACTCTTTTTTATCATTAATCCATGAAGCAAGGCAACAGTTCTTAAAACAGCATGGGTTTAGCGAACTTGATTTTGCAGGTGCCGGATTAATTATGGCTGATGTTGCCATCGAATACAAAAAGGAATTGAGTTATGGAGATATTGTAATAATTTCTGTTGCAGCCAATGGTTTTGACAAATTGGGGTTCGACCTATTTTACAAATTAGAAGTTAAGGATGATCAGAATTCTATTTTAGCCGGCAAAGCAAAAACAGGGATGATCTGTTTTGATTATAACTTAAAAAAGAAAGTAAGCGTACCCGAAGAGGCAATTCAAAAATTGGGCTGATCATTCATTCCAAATCTTCCAGTTTTCCTCTGCCTGAATCTCTAGCATCTCCTGACCATTTTGAATGGTTGCATTTTTTGATTTTCCGTATTGTAAAAATTTAGTTTCAGCCGGATTGTAGACCAGGTCAAATAAATAATGCTTTGACGTGATGAACTGATAAGGTATGGCCGGAGCCTCATCAATATCAGGATAAGTGCCAATGGGCGATGCATTGATAATGACGGGGTATTCGTTTAAAATATCTTGATCAAGTTCATTGTATAAAAATTCTGTTCCGACTTTTTTGCGGGATACAAATTCGTGATCGATCTTTAATTTCTGCAACACAAATTCAACAGCAGAAGCAGCGCCACCGGTTCCTAATATCAATGCTTTTGTATGATGCGGTTTTAATTGTTTGATAAATGATTTCTCGAAACCGATCACATCAGTATTAAACCCCGATAATTTGTTCTCTCTGATCTTTATACAATTACATGCCCCCATTTGTTTTACAGCATCTGTTGAATCGTATAAAAAATCGATCACCGATTTCTTATAGGGAATAGTTACAGCTAATCCAGTGAGATTTTTTTGGGTTAAGATCTCGTGCAGCATTAAAATATTATCGAGCGAAAAATTCTCAAAGCTTGCATCAGTTATGCCTTCGTTTGCAAATTTCTCATCAAAATATTTTTTGGAGAAGGAATGTGAGAGCGGGTAACCGATCAGTCCGTATAAACGCATCTGTAGGTTTTATTTATTTAAATACAAATGAAAAGTATCGCCACGCAAACCAATTCGCATTGATTCGAGGGGAATTACTTCATTTGGGGCAATATTGCCGAGATTTACATTACAGTCGATCAATTCGAGGAAATACAATTGCTGTGCTTTTTGCGGAGCTTCCCAGATAATTTTTTCATGTGGGATTTGAGTGAGAATTTCCTGAACCAACCCTTCTCTCACTTCTCCACTACCTCTGTAGATACCCACATTTCCTGCTTCACGTGCTTCTGCAATTACATAAGAAGAACCGGCTTCCAATTCTGCCCGCATTAATTCGATCCATTTATAAGGAGGAATGATATGTGCTGCGTCTTTACTTCCCACTTCGCTTAACACAGTTCCGTGTTTGGTTAATTTTTCAATATATCCGCATTTTTCTGCATGAGGGATATCGATACTCCCATCACTCACTTCCATATATGTAACACCAAATTCTTTGCAAACATTAATATATTCATTGAACTGGTTACGAATTAAAAAAGCTTCAAATAATGTTCCGCCAAAATAGATAGGCATACCATATGATTGATATACTTCTATTTTTTCTTTCAAATTGGGAGTAACATATGATGTACCGAAACCTAATTTTACAATATCTACATGCGGGCCGGCAACATCTAAGAAATTACGGACCTCATTTATACTTAATCCTTTGTCCATTACCATTGTCAATCCATGTGTTCTTGGTTTTGGTGTACGTTCCGGAATTTGAGTAAGATTGAAATTCATTGTTTGTGTTTTAAGGAACTGCAAAAATAGTATAAATCAAAGCAATGAAGTTAGCAGACTTACACAATCAAAAATAAAACAGGTTTAAATTTTTTTGCCTTTTTTATAACGGGCAATAATATCAATCACCTGGTTGTTTTGCAGAATACCGGGATTTAATTCAACAAACTTTTTCAAAAGCTTTGGTGCTTTGGACATGGCTGTTTCCAATTGCAGTAAAGCTTCTTTTGATTTTCCTGATAAAAATAGTGATGCACTATAATAAAATAGGAAGATGGGTTTAACATCGGTTGCATTCATTGCTGCAATACACTGCTCGGCAGCCTCCTCAAAATATGTTGCTTTTAGTAAACAACGAATCAATGCCTCCCAGCCGGAGGCACTCCGGGGCTTACTACTTACTACATTTCCAAAATAAAGTATGGCATCTTTATATTGTTCCAAATTCATCTTGCACTCACCCATTGCCAGATTGTACTCCGGAACCGTGCGTTGCATACGCATCGCGTTTTCTAATTGTTTCACAGCATTTTGCCATTGATCCTCCTGCATATAAGTAGTGGCAATCTTATAATAGAGCTTACTGTCTTCAGGATTTAAGTGTACCGCTTTCTTATAGTGAAATCTTGCCTGTGCATAATTTCCCAAACGATGGAAACAATGACCGATCGCTTCATAGATCACATCTTCGGGTCGTGATAATTCCAAAACTTTTTCCAATACTTCAATAGCATCTTTGTATTTACGCAACCTTAAAAAGGCATCCCCCATATTCCGGTAAGCATAATCAAATTTTTCATCAATAGCCACTGCATATTTGTAGGCGTCTATTGATTTTTCATACAATTTTAATCCCTGATAAGCTGCAGCCAAATTAAACCATGCAATTTCATTGTATGGGAAATCATCGATTATTTTTTGATGAAGTTTGATGCTTTCTTCATTTCGGCCGGTAAAATCGGTCCAAAAACAAATTTTATACAATGCCTCTTCATTATTGGGGTCTTCTTCCAGGATCAATTGTAAACAATCGAAAACTTTATCAAACTCTTCATAATCATCATACACATCGGCCAGTTCAAATAAAAGGTCCAATCTTTCTTCTCCCTCAAACATCTGCAAAGCAGCTTCCAATAATTCAACTGCTTTTGCCTGTTGATCCAATGCGAGATAAACATCAGTCTTTAAAATGAATAAATTAACATCCGTACTATCATACAATTCTGCTGTTTCCAGCACTTCCAATGCCTGATGATATTTTCTGTTCGCCAAAAGCATATCCGCTTTTTTGATCATCAGTTGAGAAGAAAAGGGAAATTGTTCTAATCCTGTTTCTGCAGCCAAAAGAGCTTCATTAAAGTCATCCTTTTCATCAAAATAGTCTACAATCCGTTCAAAAGCTTCTTCTTCAAGAAAAGAATAGCTGCGACCCTGTTTAAGGTTCTGGTATTGCTGGAGTAATTCTTTGAGTTCTTCGCGGTCTTCGCGGGACGGATTATCTCTCATGCCTGGATTAGTTTATCTAAAATAAGGAAATTTTAAAAGAAAATCAGTTTTCAGGCAACATTTTTACCCTTTACACGTATCATTATAAGAATATAAATTGTTAAATATGGAAGAAAGACCTATTTTCGTTCCAATGTTTCGGTTTCGCCACATACAAAAAATTGCTTTTGCTGCCATTTTCATAATGGCTGTTCAGGTGGCTATTGCGTCTTTTTCTTTTACAGGTATCACTGATGAAAGGAATAAAGCCAATAAATATTCGCTCAAAAATCTCAGTTTGTATTCGCATAGAAGTATCTCTATTTCCGGTCTAAAATCCGAAATGCAGTTCAAAGGATCACAAACCGTGACTCAGAAGAATACCGACGGTGCACTGGAAATGAGTTCCATGATGCAATATGATAAGGGTAACACCACTTTTATTTTTCCTTATAAACTGAAAGTTAAATTCATTAAGGACAAGATCAGAATTCCTCTTCACTGATTTTTAATTCAACATTCTGTAGTTACTTGATTGTATATCAAACTTTGATGCCGGTACAGGGCTCAAATTAATTTTTATAGCTGTATAATGAATTTTTTTACCCGCCGTTTCCAGTGCTTCATATTCCAGTACCAACCCTGAAACGTCCTTAAATTGATATTCAAACTCCTTTACTGATGGAGCGATAGCATTTGCAAAATATGCAACATACGAACTCCCATCTTTTAACTGCATCGTTGCTTTTTTACATTCATAGCCGAGAATAACTTTTGTTTCATTGGATACGTTGATAGTTAATCCCTCAAACTTACTATTCTGTTTTTTCCAAGCATCCTTATCTAATTTGGTCATGAATTTGTTGTTGCCAAATTCTCTCAAAACAACAGCAGTGCCTTCTGTTTTATCAAAAAAAGTTGATTGTGTAAAAGCAGGACTTACAAGATCTGTTCTGCTGTTATTTCCTTTGATGTAAACTGTTTTAGTGGTTTCTTTCAACGATTCGATCAGGTCTTTATCTGCAATATTCGCATCAGCAGTAATTGAATAAGTGATTGTACATTCTGCCACAATTCTTTGCTGTGCATGCAGATGCATTATCATAGCCGGTATCAATGCAAATAATAAAATTACTTTTTTCATATCGTTGAATTCAAATGAAAACGAAAATTCTTTATCAATGTTAATCAAAAAGCCCCGCATCTAATGCAGGGCTCTTGAAAATATTTCCTATTGATTATTTTTTATTCTGAGTTTTGTTTTTCAAGTCCTGCACTTTTTTCTGGCTCTCCATCATCTGCTCATAACGTTCTTGCCATTTACTTTTAGTTTTCACTTTCGGAGACTTTCTCTTCTCATCGATCTTGGCCAGGATCTTATCGTGATTAATGATCTTTTTCTGAATGATCAATTGAAGTATCAATGTTAGTGAATTAGAAACAGTATAATACCAGGTTAATGCTGATGGAAGTCCATTAAAAATGAACAACATCATAAAAGGAAAAATATAAGGCATATACTTCATTGCAGGATTATCCTGTGTAGGAGTTGACGCCATATTATAAATGGAGATCAGAAAACTGGTCAATACAGCAGTAATGGTAAACAAGCTGATATGATCTCCGAAATTCAGAGGAACATTAAAAGGTAGTTTCAATATCACATCATATGATGAAAGATCTTTTGCCCATAAGAATGATTGCCCTCTCAATGCAATATTTGAATTAAAGAAACTATACAATGCAAAGAATATCGGGATCTGCAATAATGCCGGAATACATCCCCCAAGCGGGTTTACGCCAGCTTCTTTAAACAATTTCATCTGTTCCATTGCGAATCCCTGCTGATCCGTTCCGAACTTTTTCTTTAATGTATCCAACTCCGGCTTCAACACTTTCATTTTGGCACCGCTCAAATAACTGCTATAGGTTAATGGCGATGTAACCAGCCGAATAAATACAGTTAGTAATAAAATAACCCAACCGAAATTCTTTACAAAGCCAGCAAAGAAATCAAAAACCGGCATAATGATATACTTGTTGATGGGACGTACAAATGAATATACATCCCTACCCAAATTCACCATTTTATCCATGCTTTCTGCTTCATGTTTTAAAATGCTATAATCGTTGGGGCCATAATATAATTGCAGTGGAATAGTTACAGAAGCTACAAGAGGCACTTTTAATTGCATTGCAGCATCCGTATTGGATAAAGTATTGGAAGAATCAGTACTTCTGGTCCATTGTACTTCACCATTGGCAAAACTGTTTTTTGCAATCAAGGTAGTATTGAAAAATTGTTGCACAACAGAAATCCATTGTATCGGCTTCTCAAATTTTCTTTGTGTTTTGGAGGAAATATAATCAAATTCATTGCCTTCTGAAAAACAGATATTGCTTTGTTGTCTTTCATATTTAACAGAGCTTTCATGGCGCTGTGGTTCAGTCTTCCATAAAATGTTCATCACACCACCACTTAATAATTTATCAGCCCCGGTTAAATTCAAATTCCAATCAATCATGTATTCATTCTTCTTCAATAAGAATTGATGTGTTACACTTTCACCTGTCGCATTTTGTAAAGTGAAAGAAACGCTTTGGCTTCCGTCTGCATTCTTTACAGGCTGAGCAGCTGTAAAGAATAATTCCCCACTTTGTGCCGCAACATTTGCACCTGTATTAATCGAGTAGCTTAAAAAGTCTTTTTCATTACCAATTTGAACTAATGTGCTATCGAATGATTTATAATTTTTCAGTTGCACATATTTTACTCTACCGCCTTTATTTGTAAAAGTAACTTTCATCACTTCATTTTCAACAACCAGCAATTGTTCAGTACCGATAGCTGCAGTAGCAAAATTTCCTGCAACAGTTAATTTTGAGGTTGAATCTCTGAACAATGAATCTTTCCTGGCTGCGATAGTATCTGCCGGAATTGCTCGCAAAGCATTCACCCTGTCAATAGAATCTTTTGCCCTTTTTTGTATTTGCATGTAAGCGTCTTGTTGCTTGTTAGAATACCAGAAAAACAAGAAAAACAAAATGCCCAACAGCACAAAACCAATAACCGTATTTTTATCAAGGTTCATAGTCTGAAAAATATTGAGCGGCAAAGGTAAGGTTTGGGAACTGATTGCAGATTATCGTCCACAGATTTCACATTTTTATGATACCAGCGGTAGAAACAGCAGTTTAGCGGTGGTTGCGGCGGATCATGCCGATATATTCGGCATCCCCATCAACGGATTTGTACTATTGAATAGCCTTGAGCTGTTAGCTGCGAGTTTTGCTCAAAGCTCATAACTCGCTACTCCTAGCTTTACAGCAAATCATTCTCTTAAACTTTTCAAAAAAAAAAAAGAACTGTTCCTATTCTCAAAGTTTCATTGTTCCTTTACATTACTTCCAACCTCAACCTATTTCCAACTTCTACCACTTCACTCTTTAATTAAATTGTTATGCAGGAAAGCGTACAGATGCTATCCCAACGGGAAAGCTATATTCCAACGAAGTGGACAAAATTTTTGTGGTGGTTATCTACCGCCGAAAAAGAATTATTATCCGATTGTGTGATCGACCGAAACCGTTACTCGATCATCGGCATGACGGTGATGGGCACCTGGCTATTTGCAACTTTAGCCTGGACCTATTTCTTTAGTACTGTCGTTTCAAACATCTATGCATGTTTTGCATTAGGCATTTTTATGGGTGGCATTATTTTAACGATCGACCGTGCCTTGATCAAAGGCATTAATAAATTCAATAAAAATAAAATAGCGCCATTAGTATTTCGGGGTATACTGGCAGTAACTATCGGCATGTTCATGGCACAGCCGGCATTATTGTATTTATTTGACAAAGAAATTCATTTACAGATCTCGTTAGACAATGAACAAAAGAAAAAAGATAAACTGCAACAACAGGAAGCTGTTTATGCTATCACCAAAAAGGATCTACTGAATAATAAAGCAAGTCTTCAAAAACAATTAGAGGATAAATATAAAGAAGTATCGATTGCCCGAAATAATTTTATAGCAGAAACTGATGGCACGGGCGGCAGTAAAAAGATTGGCCTCGAAGATATTGCCAAAGCCAAACAAAAGGAATATCAAAAGCTGGATGGTGAATACCAACAGATGAGCATTGCATTATTGCCGCAAATTAAAACTGCTGATAGTTCTTTACATCTTATCGAATCATCCGTTCAAAAAGAACAACAATCATTTGATACACTTTTGAATGATGGTTTTTTAACGAGAATAGAAGCTTTGAACAATCTCATAAAAACCAATACAGCATTACAATCCAGATACTATTTATTGGTGCTCATTTTATTGCTCATAGAATTAATGCCTGTATTGGCCAAGACCATTTTACCCGCAGGCACTTATGATGAAAAGGTTCATCTTCGAGAAAAAATGGAAAAAGAGATCGTACAGAAAAACATGGTTCACGAACAACAATTGAAAGAGTTGTACAATCAATTAGCATTTGAACAGGATTCGGGTTTTATTAGAAATTTTTTTACTAATTCTCACAAAGAGCGAAATGAAAAAATGCAAAGCCAAATGAATACCTGGAAAGAAAGCAGCGAACAAAGTTTCGATAACATGTGGAACGGAATTAAAAAAGATATGCTGACCAAACAGGAGCATTGAAAGAAACTCAAACACATGAGGATTATAGTTTTAACAAAAGGGCAGATAGAATTAAATACTATCTGCCCCTCTCTATATTTTTCTATGTAGTTCTTTTAAATCAAAGCATCCTGCAAAGCAGAGGTTTTATATACGTGCTTTTTTTCATTGTAAATTTTAGCAGCCCCTATAAAACTTACAAATACTGGAGCAGGTCTTTCCACCGAACTTTTTAATTCAGGATGATATTGAACGCCGATAAAGAATGGATGATCCGGCAACTCCATGATCTCCACTAATCCGGTCTCATTATTCTTTCCGCTGGCAATCATTCCTTTATTTTCAAATTGCTCTAGATAATCATTATTAAATTCAAAGCGATGACGATGCCTTTCTGTAATATTCGTTTCATTATAGATCTTATGCGCTAATGACCCTTCTTTGATCTCGCAAGGATAAGCCCCCAAACGCATGGTACCGCCCATCATCTTGATCTTCTTTTGTTCTTCCATCATATTTATTACAGCATCAGGAGTGTTTGGATCCATCTCTGTACTATGCGCATCTTTCAATCCCAGAACGTTTCTTGCAAATTCTATCACTGCCATTTGCATTCCCAGACAAATCCCAAAGAATGGCAATTTCTTTTCCCTTGCATATTGTACAGCAATGATCTTCCCTTCAATACCCCTATTACCAAAACCGGGTGCCACCAGCAATCCGTCCAAGCCCTCTAGTTTTTCATCCACATTTTCCTTGGTGATAAATTCACTGTGAACATTCACTACCTGCACTTTTACTTCGTTCATCGCTCCGGCATGTATGAAACTTTCAAGGATAGATTTATAGGCATCCTGCAGTTCGATATATTTTCCGATCAATCCAATGGTCACTTTACTTTTCGGGTATTTCAATTTATCTAAAAAGCCTTTCCATTTTTCCAGATCAGGTTCAGGAAACACATTGATGCTTAACTTTTTCATACAGATCACATCCAGCTTTTCACGTAGCATTAACAATGGCACTTCATAAATGGTAGAAGCATCCATTGCCTCGATCACTGCTTCCTGTTTTACATTACAGAACAATGCGATCTTCCGTTTGATATCATTGTTCAAAGGTTCTTCGGTTCTGCACACGATAATATCAGGATGTACGCCTGTTTCACTCAGCATTTTTACACTATGCTGCGTTGGTTTGGTTTTTAATTCCTTGGCTGCACGCAAATAAGGTATTAATGTCAGATGAACTACAACCACATCATCTTCCGGTAATTCCCATTGCAATTGACGAACAGCTTCAATAAAAGGCAGACTTTCAATATCGCCCACAGTTCCTCCTAGTTCGGAAATAATAATGTCATAGTCCCCTGTTTTGCCAAGCAACAACATTCTTCTTTTGATCTCATCGGTGATATGAGGAACTACCTGCACTGTTTTTCCCAGAAAATCTCCGGCACGTTCTTTATTGATCACTGTTTGGTAAATTCTTCCGGTAGTTACATTATTGGCCTGTGAAGTATAACTGTTCAGGAAACGTTCGTAGTGACCCAGATCAAGATCTGTTTCTGCCCCATCTTCTGTAACATAACATTCGCCATGTTCATAAGGATTCAATGTACCGGGGTCAACATTGATATAAGGATCGAATTTCTGGATCGTTACTCTAAAACCCCTTGACTGCAAGAGTTTTGCCAAACTTGCCGCAATGATCCCTTTTCCTAAACTACTTGTTACGCCACCTGTAACAAAAATATACTTGGCCATAATGAATGGTTAATCTGTTAAGTAAATATTTTCTTTGATCTGAACTTTCGTGCTGCTATTTTGCTTTTGTTGCGTCGTTCCAAAGGAATCCCTTCGGGGCACACTTGTTCTCTATAGCTTTATGCGGCAGAGGACTTGTACATTCTGTTCGTCACGCAACAACAACAATCATCTGCATATTATTTTGCAGATGTTATTTTTTTTGACCTTAAAGAGAAATGGAAACAAATCACGAGCTACTCTCGGAGGTCGTACAAACCTACATGAATTTTTATTCATCAAAAAATAACTGTTAGCTGAATGAACAAGCAATAGGCTAAAGTGTTAATTTAACGTGTACATCTTTACCATGAAAATCAACTTAAATGAAAAAAACAATTTTACTATTTGCCTCTGCTTTTGCAACAGCAGCACTATTGAGTTACAGTTTTAAGAGGCCTGAGCCCAAAACATCAACGGCAGAATGTTATGTGGCCTGTTTCAATGCCGAAGCCAGAACCCTGATTCAGGCTGATGCAGATCAACCCGGCTTTGCTGCATTACATCCCTATCCGATCCGTTTTACACTGGAAAACCCGATGGGTGTTACCGTCAGCTACAAATCTTTCGACGGTATCAATGCACAGGGATATTTCATTAAAGCAAAAAAGAAAACCAATAAGTGGTTATTTGTGATCCAGGAATGGTGGGGATTGAATGACAATATCAAAAAAGAAGCAGAGAAATTCTATACAGAATTGGGCAATGTAAATGTTCTGGCATTAGACATGTATGATGGCAAAATTGCTTCCGTTCCTGATAGTGCTATGGCATATATGAGAAATGCTTCTGCAACAAGATTGGAAAATATTGTAAAAGCTTCGATTGCCTATGCAGGATCAGATGCAAAGATCTATACCGTTGGCTGGTGCTTTGGTGGCGGATGGAGTTTACAGGCAACGATACTGGCAGGAAAACAAGCTGCCGGTTGTGTGATGTATTACGGCAGGCCAGAAACCAATTTGGAAAGATTAAAGACCCTTAATTGCGATGTGATCGGGTTCTTCGGAAATAAAGATCAGGGTATTAAACCCGAAGTGGTAGATGCTTTCGAACAGAATATGAAAGCTGCAGGAAAAAATATCTCCGTAAATAAATATGATGCAGCACATGGTTTTGCTAATCCATCCAATCCCGCTTTTAATAAAGAAGCTACTGAAGATGCACATACAAAAGCAATTGCATTTCTGAAAGCACATTAAACGACGACAAATGAAATTTGAGATAATATATAATAAGAGAGCCATCAAAATTTGATGGCTCTCTTATTATATATCCTAACAACACAATATTATTTCACTTTCACAACAATAGCCTGATATGGTTCCAATGCGATCGGGCCATTTGCAGAAAATGTTGGATAGTTGTTTAAAAGAGGCTTTTCTTCTACCGCTAACCCTGCAGGGAGATCCCATGTAACTTTATCTTTACTAAAGTTCAAAATAACTAACACTTTTTCTGTTCCTTCACCTCTTGTGTAAGCATATACTTTTTCATTGGCTTTATCCAGCAATTCATATTTTCCATACACCAACACTTTATTATTCTTACGCAATTGAACAGCGTTCTTGAAATAACTTAAACAGGAATTCACATTTCCTACTTCCGCTGCAACATTTACATTCTTATAATTCGGATTAATTTTCAGCCATGGCTTGCCTGTTGTGAAGCCTGCATTAGCAGTGGCATCCCATTGAAATGGTGTACGTCCATTATCACGAGCGGAGATCTTTGCCGCTTCCATGAATTCTTTTATATCTCCTTTCTGAGTTTGTAAAAGGGTGTAGTGATTCTTTGTTTCGATATCATTATAATCTTCGATCCTGTCAAACTTGATATTACTCATGCCCAGTTCATCTCCAAAATAATAATATGGGGTGGCGCGCATGGTCAATAAGAATGTCGTAAGCATTTTAGAAGATGCTTCTCTGAATTCGGGCGAATCATTACCCCAACGTGTAACCATTCTAGGTTGATCATGATTGCCGAGATAAATAGTTCCCCAGCCTTTGGTCGCAAATATGCTGTCCCATTTACTGTAAATTTCTTTAAAGCCAACCAATTTATACCCCCCGGGAACCGGTGTTTTAAATTTGCCATCTACATACCCATAATTTACACCTTCAAAATGATACAACATATTTAACTCATTTCTGTCTTCATCCACAAAATTATGTGCTGTTTGTGCGGTAACACCTGCTCCTTCGGCTACACTCATCACGTTGTGTTTACTCAATACTTCCTTATTCATTTCTTTTAAATAATCGTGCAAGTGCGGACCGTTTGCATAATACGCCACCATATCACCATTGTATTCTTTAGGTAATTCAGGGAATGTGGTGTCTTTAGAAATAAAAGGAATCACATCCATTCTAAAACCATCAACGCCCTTATCGAACCAAAAGTTCATCATATCAAATATCTCTTTGCGCACTTTAGGATTTTCCCAATTGAGATCAGGTTGTTTACGTGAAAAATAATGCAGATAATACGCATTAGTTGCTGAATCAAATTTCCAGGCATCTGCATTCACATCAAAGAAACTCCAGCGGTGTGCAGGTTTGCCTTTTTCTGCAGGCCACCAATGATAATAATCCCTGTATGGATTCGTTCTTGAACTACGTGATTGCTTGAACCATTCGTGTTCGTCGCTACTGTGATTAGCGACAAGGTCAAGTACTAATTTTATTCCTCGTTCATGCATCCCTTTCAGCAATGCATCAAAATCTGCCATTGTTCCAAACTCTTTCATGATCCCCCGATAATCACTGATATCGTAACCATTATCATCATTTGGAGATCCGAAGATCGGGTTCAACCAAACCACATTAATTCCCAAACTTTTAATATAATCTAATTTAGAAATGATGCCTTTCAGATCACCAACACCGTCACCATCGCTGTCTTTAAAACTGCGTGGATAAATTTGGTACACCACCGCTTCTTTCCACCATTTCTGATTGGTTGAGTCGGATAAAGTTTGTTGGGTAGGTTTATTTTTACATGACATAAAAAAAAGCATACAGATAGTTATGCTTAGAAAAATTTGTTTCATAGAGCAATCATTTAAAAACAAAGTTAATAAGATGTTTTTTAAATGAATGAGCTGTTTTTATGAAAATACAACTTTATTCGACCACTCAGGCGAGACAGTAGCAGATGCAAGAATTGCAATCGTTTGCAATGAAAATAAATATCAGAAGCTAAGTCTGAAACTGCCAAATACAGCAAACTTGTTCACTTGTTCATTTGCAGCAGGCGTAGGGGCAACACGCCAAACCAGATCAACTCGGAAAAGTTTAAAAATATTATCTACTCCTGTACCGACTTCGCAATACATTTTTCCATCTAGAGATTTGAAAGGATAATTACCAACAAAATTCAATTGTTTATTAGCATCGCTTAAGTTACCGGCAATTCCTTTTGCACTCCAGAACTGTCTCAATTTCATTTTACGTGTGAGCGGAATGAATCTGAATAAACCTGCGCCAATATTGTGTTCAACATTGAACCCGATATATTGATCATTGATGAACTCAAAACGATTCATCAGATTGAAAGCATATTTGTTATAGTAGTATAACTCATTACCCGGCGCTATCTGCAAAAATGGATAAGGCACAGTCCCGAAAAGTTTCCCCACAAACAGATTATAATAAATAACGCCATAAGGAGAGACTTTTAAATAGTCAGATACTGAAAGATCAAGTTTATTGTATTGATAACTGCTGTTTAAAATACCCGGCCAGCCATGCGTGAATTTGATATCAACAATGGGTAAATCGCTTCCTAAACTGGTACGGTCAAAATTCTCAGCGATCGTTCTTTCGAGATAAGCATAGCGCAAACGAAAGGAAGTTTCAAAACTATTAAAAGCATTACCAGAGGTTGCGGGATATAATTCAGATCCCGGAAGGTTCATTAATGCAGTATATTGTCTGCTGTTTGCAACAAAGCCAAAAGCAATTCCTTTATTCGTTTCTTTAAAAATTTCTAACTTTTTTTCTTCTACCTGTTGAAATTTATAGGGGATATTAGGCCTGCGGAAAATAGTAGCGAAAATATTATCTGTTCCCAATTGATCAGTATACATCTGCCCGTTATCCAGATCATTTTTAAAAGATAAAGTGATATAACTCCACGGCAATCTGTTAAACTCATACATCACTGATGCCTTGCCTTTGAATTTGTGATCGCCATAGCCATAGGCGATATAGTTATTGAAATACCAATGTTTATCAAAATCCTTATTGGTAGAAATATCAAAACGCATTCTTGTTCCTTCCCATTTATTGGCGCTTAACCAATAATACCAGGGGCCGATCCTGAAATTTCCCAAGTCTTTGGTTCCTGAAAAAAGAAAAGCAACTGTATTTCTGTAATGAATGAATGTTGGATTTTTTTCGAGTGTATCCAATACTAAATAGACCGTTTTTTCACTCTTGCTCAATTCTTCATGCCGGTTCTTTGTCCAGAAACTATCAGGTTTCTCCAAGACATTCTGCAAAACAGCCACTTCTTCTGCGCTTTTATTTGATTCTAATTTTTTAGTTATAGTAGAATCATTGATAGATACATTTTTATAGGTTGTAGTTTTTCGACCTTTTAATGATATTTTTTTGGTCCCGACAGGAGATATATCTGCCACAAATTTATCCTTATACAGGAACCAGGTACTGTCGTTCACTAATTTAAATTCCTGGATCAATGATAAACCACTGATGAAATTAATATTAGCATCAACAGATGGTCGCAATGTAATTTTCTGAATAGCGAAACTTGTATCATTTACCCAGCAATCTCCTTCAAAAACATCCTGCCCTTTATGCTTGGGCGTAAATCGTAAATGCACCAATCTCTTTTTATTGAGATATTGGGTATCGAGTAATTTAAAATTGTAATAATTGCTGCCGTTATCATTAAATGGACTGACAAACTGTTTATCAAATACAGGAATAAAATTGCTGTATACATCGATGTTCTGGTACATACCACCCAATTGTTTGATGACACTTTCATTATCTATGCCATTTGTTTTGGTTGCTTTAATGATCTCTTTCGCTTTATGAGGGTTCTTCTGATAATAATAATCCGATAAGGTCTCTATTAAATAAGCCGGGAGGAAGGGCCTTTCTTCTGAAGTAGAATCAATATAATTCAAAACAAAATTGAGCGGCTTCAATAATTTATTCTGAGATAATTTATTGGTGTTGAGATTTTCAAGATCGAGCTCCAGTTTATTATAGATCTCGTAGGAAAAATTATTCCAGTGCGTACGATCATGAATATTTTTGTATTTCATGATTCTTTTCCAAAACCACAGCGCACGATTGTATTTTACTTTTACAACAGCTTCATTGGCGAATGATTGTACTTCTAATTTTACCGTAAAAAATGCCGAGTCTTTAATAACAGAGGCCGGGATCAACACAATATTGTAACCCACACTCGAGATACGTAAGGTATCATTGGCCGCAGCTTTATCCGATTCAAAAGAGAAACGACCTGCGGTATCTGTCAACACACCCCTGCCACTTATTTTAAAAACAACTGAACAGAAGGGAATAGGCTCATCACTTTGTTTATCGCGCACAACCCCGTTTATCTTTTTTATCTGCGAAGAAGCATCAATCGCAAAAACAATAGAAAAGATGATCAATAAGATATTTTTTATGCTAAAGGAACTTTGCATGATACTTTCAAAATTAACCTGAACTGCGCCTTTTTAATGATGTATACTGATATTTACAATTACTTTAAGAGTACAGACCATTGAAGGGCTGAGTATTTCAATCATCTATTCATTATGGCAGTCAAATCGTGAAATGAGAACGAAAAAAGATTTTTGTTTAGAATACCTCACCCAAATTTACAAAGAACCCCTGTGAACCATTCTTGCCAAACCCATAATCCACACAAAGATTGGCCCCTGAATGTTTATTCAGCTTCAGCCTAAAACCCAAGCCATATCCTGGTAAGATGGTAGCAAATTGAGAAGAGATATCACTGGAGAAATTTTGTAGGTTCACAAAGAATACGCCGCCAAACAATCCGTTTCTTGAGATCCGGTATCTATATTCAGTTTCTAAATAAAGCATATTCTGTCCGCGAAAGCGACCCTGAATATATCCTCTGCCAGAATTATATTGATCATCCCAACCCGTACTTGGCAATAAAAGATAAGGCGGCTTCCCAGATGTGGTGATCCAATCTAAACTCCAGAAAGAAAGTACATTTTTGGAATTTTCAGGAAAATGAAAATAAGTCCGCACATCGATCATTAACGAATTCCAATTCGAATCACTTCCCAAGGCTTTTGAATTAGCCCGGTATACCAAATTATAATACCAGCCATTTTCCGCATTGATCTGATTAAGTCTTGAATCGTACAACATTCTGAAGGTAAGACCTACAGCTTTTTCGGTGGTGCCCAACACCTTGGTAAATATAGAATCGCGTCTTCTAGTCAATGGATCTATTGCTTTTATATCCCAGAATCCATCATAATAAATACCCCCGCCTAAATAAAAATCTTTTGCAACAGATGCTAAAATTGTTTCATGCAATTTTAAGCCTGTGAAATTGATAGTAAGACCGTTATTGGGATCGGTTTTCCCTCCTAAACCATATATATCGGAAGGATATTGAATATATCTGTTATCAGAAATTATATTAAACCTATTATTCTTTGTCCAGATATCTGCCTGGAATGGAATAATGGTTTGATTGTATTGCGAATAAGTGATACTGGTAGAGATACTCGATAGTTTTGTATCGGCTTTATTATCGTTATAATAGGCAAGATTGGCACTTAAGATTCCGGCAAAGCCAGTTTGCAGTGTATAACCAACTGCCGGAACAAAAGAAAAATGCTTTTGTTTTCCATTTTCCACATCTTCATTTTCGAGAAAAGTGCTTTTCGTTTTCGACTTTCTTCGAAGAACATCTTTAATGTCCCGTTCATTTGAATAATCAGGAGTGACTCTGTTTATAGCCGTATCAGCAGCAATAGAAGCATTTATAACTTCACCAATCTGTGCATGACCGATATTCAAAAAGATTAAAGAAAATAAGATTAGAAAAAAGTAATGTTTCCGCAATGCTGCACTTTTAAATGAAAAATCAATTACCAATGATGATATGTTTACTTATATAATCCGTTGCCTAAGAACGCAAAAAAAATGCCATAATTACATATCATTCACTATTTTTTTATAGCTCGTTACAATACCCTTAATCAGTGACGAACTGAAACCCTGATGTTCCATTTCGTTCAAGCCCGCAATAGTGCAACCTTTGGGCGTTGTTACCTTATCAATTTCCTGTTCCGGATGTGTATTCAGTTGTAATAACAATTCAGCTGCCCCCTTTACGGTTTGTGCAGCAATTAAAGAAGCAACTTTTGCACTGAACCCGATCTCGATACCCCCCTGAATATTGGCACGAATATAGCGCATTGCATACGCAGTTCCGCAAGCTCCCAAAACTGTTGCGGCATCCATTAATTTTTCTTCGATTATGACAGTCTTCCCAAGTTGATTAAACACATCAGTAACAAATTTCATCTGTGATACATTCGCATGGTACTCACTGATGCATGTCATACTTTCCTGTATAGCGATCGCCGTATTAGGCATAACACGAAATATGGCGAAAGGTTCATCCAGCATTTCCAGCATATCCTTGATCCAAACACCGGTTGCAACACTTATTAAAACATGTTTGTCTGCCTTAAGTTTTGGTTTAATGCCAGTCAACACATCTTTCAATTGAAAGGGTTTAACAGCCAGAATGATATAATCAGCGAAATCAACCGCTTCATTATTATCAATACTTGTTGTGATCCCTTTTTCCTGCAATGAAGAAAGTGTTTCAATATTTCTTTTGGTAATGATGATATCCTGCGGCAATACAAATCCACTGCTGATCAATCCTTCTGCAATGGCAGTTCCCAAATTACCGCCCCCGATGATAGCTATTTTCTTGCTCATGATATTCTGTTATCGTTAATAAATTTTCTGCTCCTTTAAATAATTCCTTACATAATCATCCACTCCCTCCTCTAAAGAATAGAATTCATTTGTATATCCTGCCGCACGTAATTTTTTCATATTCGCTTCTGTAAAATATTGATACTTGTCTCTGATATCTTCAGGCATATCAATAAATATAATATTCGGTTGCAAATCTAATCCCCGGAATGTTGATGCTGCAAGATCATAAAAACTTCTTGCCTTACCCGTTCCTAAATTATAAATACCATTCTTCTCTATTGTCCATTCATCATTCACCATAGCTAACATCATCCAGTCGATCACTTTCACCAGATCTTTTACATATACAAAATCGCGGAGTTGTTCCCCGTCTTTGAAATCAGGCCGGTGACTCTTAAATAACTTTACCATGCCGTCTTTTTTTATCTGATTGAATGAATGCCATATCACACTGGCCATCCGGCCTTTATGATATTCATTTGGGCCATAGATATTAAAGAACTTCAACCCTGCCCAGAAGGGTGGTTGATTCTGTTGCTGCAAAGCCCATTTATCAAATTCATTTTTACTGATACCATAAGGATTCAGTGGTTGTAATTTTCCGATCACTTCATGATCATCATCATACCCAAACTCGCCTGCACCATAAGTTGCAGCTGAAGATGCATAGATCAGTGGCACATTATACGCTGTACAAAAATTCCAGATATCCTGCGAATATTCCACATTCAATTCTTCATGGATGGAGTAATTGAATTCGGTGGTATCTGTCCTGGCACCCAGGTGAATCACAAAGTCAATCTGTGGTTTGCTCTTATGCAACCACTCAAATAAGTTATATCGTTCTACGATCTGAGTAAACTTTTTTGATTCCCAGTTGATGCGTTTTTTTTCAACACCAAAATCATCGACTAAGATCAAGTTTTCAAATCCCTTTTCATTTAAATATTCAACCATGCAACTACCGATAAATCCGGCAGCGCCTGTCACTATTATTGTTGCTTGATGATTCATTTTCTATTTTAATAATTTCTCAATTGCAGTATCATATTTTTCTTTCCAATCCGAAATGCTACCCCAATTTTCTCCATTTACTTTTATATCAGAACTTGTTACAGTTCCTAATATGCTGAATGTAATGGATGCCTTCGAAATTTGTGATTTCAAACTTTCAATTTGTGATGGCTTTACTGTAACAACAACCCGGCTTTGTGCTTCACCAAACCAATATGCATCTTTTCTAAAACCTGCTGCATCAGCATCTACTGTAAACCCAAGATCCCTGTTAAACCCTTTCTCCAGCAAGGTTACGATCAATCCACCTTCGCTGATATCATGCGCTGATCGAATTAGTTTTTCTTTGATAATGGATGAAATAAATTGTTGAACATTATATTCTTCATCAATATCAAAATGTGGTGCAGGTGAATATTCCACTTTCCTGATCTTATGTAGGTACTCGGATGAACTTATATCATTTTGCTGTGCCCCGATCAATACAATCACATCACCTTCTTCTTTGAAATCCAATGTCATCCGGTTATCCAGATCATCCAATATTCCCACCATTCCAATGGTTGGGGTTGGATAAACAGGGCCATCCGGATTTTGATTATAGAAACTCACATTACCACCGGTAACAGGTGTGTTGAATTTACGGCAAGCATCGCCCATTCCTGTTACTGCTTTCACAAACTGATAGTACACTTCGGGGTCATAAGGATTACCAAAGTTTAAACAGTTCGTGACACCAATCGGCTCAGCACCGCTACATACTACATTTCGGGCTGCTTCGGCAACAGCGATCATCCCACCTTTATAAGGATCGGCAAAAACATATTTGCTATTACAGTCTGTTGTAATGGCCAAAGCTTTTCCCGTTCCTTTCGCCAAAACAATACTTGCATCGCTGGGTGCATTGGTACTTGCATTGGCAGTACCTACCATACTATCGTATTGAACCGTGACCCATCTTTTGCTGGCGATATTTGGAATTTGGATCAGTTGTTCTGCAACAGCTTTTATATCTGCAGCATCTTCAACTGCATCGATAGAAAATCCTTTTATCTTTTCAAAATATTTAGGTTCGGTATATTCTCTTTTATATTGCGGGGCACCGCCACCTAAAACTAATTCATAGGCAGGAACAGATGCTTCCAGGACTCCGTGCATATAAAAATTAAGCAATCCATCCTCTGTTACTTCCCCAATTTCACTGCAGGGCAGATCCCATTTCTCAAATACTTTTAAAACAGAATCTTCTTTTCCTCTCTCTACACAGATCAACATTCTTTCCTGGCTTTCACTTAACAATAATTCCCAGGCTTTCATGTTTTTTTGCCGTGTAGGCACTTTATCCAGATCAATGCGCATACCTACTCCACCTTTAGCACTCATCTCGGCAGTGGAACAAATAATCCCTGCTGCCCCCATATCCTGCATGCCGATCACGGCTCCTGTGTCGGCCAGTTCTAAACAGGCTTCCAAGAGTTTCTTTTCCTGAAAAGGGTCGCCTACTTGCACCGCGGGCAATTCTTCCGTGCTTTCTGCGGTAATATTTGCCGATGCAAAAGATGCACCCCCAATACCGTCTTTACCCGTTGCACTTCCTACGAAAAATATAGGGTTACCAATTCCTTCTGCGGTAGCGCTGATCATTTTTTTAGAGTCCATGATGCCAACACTCATGGCATTTACCAAAGGATTCGTATGATAACAGTCTTCAAAATAAATCTCACCGCCTACCGTAGGCACGCCAAAACAATTGCCGTAATGACCAATACCATGCACCACACCCGCCAATAAGCGCTGTGTTTTTTTATCGTTGATATTTCCGAAACGAAGACTGTTCAAGGATGCGATGGGTCTTGCCCCCATGGTAAATATATCGCGTTGAATACCCCCTACACCTGTTGCTGCGCCCTGAAAAGGTTCGATCGCGGAAGGATGATTATGTGATTCAATCTTAAATACCACCCCAAAGCCATTGCCCATATCCATTAAACCTGCATTCTCTTCTCCTGCCGCTACCAGCATTCTACCACCATCACGCGGTAATGTCTTTAGCCACTTGATCGAGTTCTTATAACTGCAATGCTCACTCCACATGGCACTAAATGTGCATAGTTCTGTAAAATTGGGTGTACGACCGAGTTTTTGCTTGATGAGTTCGAATTCAGCTTCGGTTAATCGAAGTTCCTCTGCGGTTTTTACGGTTATTTCCATGATGCCGCGAAGTTAAGAAAGTGAAATGGGCAGACAATGCTAATTATTTGTCATAAATGCATTATGTATAAAACTTGCAAATAACTATTTTAACGGGTGCATTATTATCCCTTTTATCATAGTGAGGGGGGTAAAGTTTTTAAATTGTAAGGAAGCGACTGACAAGCTGGCGCATACTCCTTAGATACTTCTTATATACTCCTTATATAAGCCTAGTATAATGCTTATATATTTCTAGGTAAAATCAAAGGATAGTTGAGGTTTTTGTGCCGAGTTGACAGAAAATATTGGATTTCATTAACCAAAGAAAAGGCAACCCAGATCATCAAGATGAATTGATTAACAAAATTGTAAGTACCCTGAGATCCTTTGGCTTAAATAAAGGGTGGTTTTATGAGATTCAATAACCTTATATTCTTTTTTAGATCACAAATTTACTTTTACAAAAGGTCTGCTTCTTTTGATATATATATTTTATTAGTGCATTGTTTTTGAAATTGTAAAGATATCTTCCCCAATCTTTAGTGCTACATGTTTGATCTTTTCGCGTTTCCAAGTGTAAGTAATATGAATAATTCCATCATTCGATTGAATGACGGCAGGATATGAAAATTCCCCTGGCTCATCTTCCAATACTAATATATCATTCCAAACAATTCCATCTTTTGAGATGGCAACGCTAAGGGGTGAACGAGGGCCGCCCCATTCTCCTTTATTTCTGATAGTAGGATTATAGACAAGTAATTGCAAGCCATTATTTAATGTAACTGCATCAATCCCTGAATTTGGATTGGGCATATCAAGCAGTGTCGGAGCAGACCAAGTTGTTCCATCATCTTTCGACCACAGGCTTACTATTCTATTTTCCATACTTCTGCATAAGAGTTGTAACTGATGCGAAGGATATATTAACAGAGAAGGTTGAATGAGATGATACTGTATTGTGTCATTTAATGCAGGAGATGATCTCCATGTTTTACCAAGATCATTGGTCATTTCAAGATGAACCTGCCATTGTCCATTTTTATTTTCGGTACTTGATGCACAAACCAAATTACCATTGTTTAACAACACAGGTTTGTTCTTAATGGGTCCAAGGATATTTTGCGGAAGTTTTGTTGGCTTTGACCATGTTCTGCCATTGTCATTTGAGATGACCATTTCACCCCACCATGAAGTTGGATCGATGCCAACTTTATAAAATAATAATAACGGACCAGAAGGATATTGAAAAAGTACAGGGTTCCAGCATGGGTATCTTGTAGCAGAATCTTGTATCCCATTCGCTACTGAGATCGGAACTGTCCATCTCCCCGATTCATTTCTACTCATCCATATTTCGACATCTTTATTTTTTTCATAAGTGCCACCGAACCATGCAGCAATTAAACCATTTGGGGTTTCAGCAATAGTAGATGAGTGAGAACTGGGGAAAGGGGCATTTTCAAAAATGAATTCTTTCTGAATAATGGTTAGTCCGGCATTTTTTTGTGAATAAAGTTTACAAACCAATAAGCTGAATATTAGAAGCCATAAAAAAGCTCTACATTTTATTTCATAAGCAAATAGGCATTTCATTTAATACCTGCTTTTATTTTTATAGTAGAATTCAGTTTTATATCCTGGGAACTGCTTCCTATTGAAACAATATAATCACCCGGATATAATATCCATTTCTTTTGTTTCAGGTCCCATTTTTCCAATTCGCTTACTGGGATAGAAAATTGAACTGTTTGTTCTGTTCCTTTTTTTATGAATACTCTTTTAAACCCTTTTAATTCTTTCAAAGGCATGCGTTCAAGATTTGGATATTGAATGTATGCCTGCGCTACTTCATCACCGTCCATGGTTCCTGTGTTTTTTATACCTACAGAAAACTTCAATGTATCTGTCAATGAATTTATGTCTCCGACTTGTTTTTTCCATGCATAAGAAAACGAAGTATATGATAATCCAAACCCAAATGGATATTGCACATCGCCATTGAAATAACGATAGGTTCTTCCCTTCATATTATAATCAGTATATTCCGGAAGGTCTTGTAAAGATTTATAGAATGTAACAGGCAAACGCCCAGCAGGAGATACTTTGCCGAAAAGAATATCCGCTAATGCATTGCCGCCTTGCTCTCCGGGATACCATGCAAGGATGATCGCATCGGCGTAGGGTTCAATAGCAGCGATATCAACATTGCTTCCCGCAGTTACCACTGCAATTACAGGTTTATTTTTCTTTCGCAATTGTTTCAGTAAAGCAATATGTGCAGCAGGCAAACTTAAACTTAGTTTATCACCACCATGTGCTGCTAAAAATGCATCACCTTCTTCTCCTTCATAAACAGGTGTAAGCCCAATAACAGCAATCGTTATATCACTTTCTCCGGCAGCCCATATTCCGCCAAAATGCGTTGTGTCGGTAAAATCACTTCCCTGGTCATATTGTACTGCAATAGCTGGCCCCGCAGCCGCAGTAATGCCTTCCACAAATGTTACCATATCACCCGACATGCCATGATAATTTGCAACTAATGGGTCCATGGCACCTGCATTGGCACCTAATACCATAATGGCTCCATATCTATTTTTTTGTAAAGGCAATAGCCCTTTTTCATTTTTCAAAAGAACCATACTTTGCTGCGCCGCTTTGCGAGCCAGTGCAACATGTGCAGGTGAATGAACGTTTTCTGCACCTAAAGAACTAAAGGGATTTAATTTTTTATCATCATAAAAACCAAGTTTGAATTGTGTTCGCAACAAAACTGTTAATGACGAATCAATTTCATGTTGTGTGATGAGTTTTCGATTGAACGCATTGATCACATTGTTTTGTAAAAGATCGGAACAATCAAGATTTACACCAGCTTTAAGTGCAGTTGCTGCAACAAGAGCCGGGTCATCCATTACTTTATGATAATCGAGTATATCATATAATGCGCCGCAATCTGTAACAACATGTCCTTTAAAACCCCATTCTTTACGAAGTATATTCGTTAATAAAGTATTACTGGTACAACAAGGTTCATCATTTAATCTGTTGTAAGCACACATGATCGATTCAACTCCTCCGTCCACTAATTTTTTAAATGCATAGAGATAGGTTTCTCTCAGATCTTTTTCATCAACGATCGTGTTAAAAGAATGTCTGCCAGCTTCGGGTCCGCTGTGTACCGCGAAATGCTTAGCACATGCTGCTGCTTTCAAATAATGTGGATCATTACCCTGAATGCCTTTTACAAATGCCGATCCCATTGCAGCTGTGAGGAATGGGTCTTCGCCATAAGTCTCTTGTCCCCTGCCCCAGCGCGGATCTCTGAATATATTAATATTGGGCGACCAGAAAGTAAGTCCCATGTATTGAAGATGAAACCCCAACCCGGTAGAAAGATTATACTTTGCTCTTGCTTCTGTAGAAATAACAGCAGCAACATCCTTGAGCAAACTGGCATTGAATGTAGCCGCCATACCGATAGCTTGGGGAAATACAGTTGCCAATCCGGCTCTTGCCACACCATGCAAACCTTCATTCCACCAATTGTATGCAGGTATTTCCAATCTGGGAACAGCTGCACTTTTATATCCAAGCAAAGAGATTTTTTCTTCTAATGTTAAGCGACCCAGTAAATCTTTCATTCTGTTTTCAACAGTGATTTTTGAATTTCTGAATGGCAAAATATCCTGTGCTTGTGCATTGGAATGAAATGCAGAAAAAATAAAAAGAAATGGAAAACAGTAATAATACAGTAGTATTTTCATTCTTTAAAAGATATCAATAATCAATAAAGTTATTCCTTCTTTTATAACTCAATTATTAATTTATAAAATTATTCAATTGTATGAACCATTTTTCAATCCACCATTATTTCATCAATGAATATCCAAGACATTGTTCCCTTAAATAGATATCCTTCCGGTATTTCACCAAAAGCATCTGCGATCAAACGAATATATCTTGCTTTTATTTTTTTACAATTAATGATAAATGACTGAAGATAAGGTTCACCTTTGCGTGGTATCATGTTATTGATATAGCTACCTGCCTGCTTAAAATCTTTCCCGTTTTCAGAAATATAAACTGAAACTTTCGGAGGTAAATAAATCCCGCTGTTTGGATCAGCTAAAAAATTTGCAGTAACAGAATGAAACGTTGCTGACTCTTGCATGTCAATAGTTGCTATCACATCTTTGCCTGAAATACCCAGCCAGTTTTTATCTTTGAATGCAGTTGTTGCCATAAAGCCATCTGTAAGTGTAGCGGAACCCGACCCGGCATACTGTGGTGCATATTCTGATTGAAGCGTTACAGTTTTGCCCAATGCTTTATTAAGCGGAATAAGTGATGAAGCTTCGGCTATCTTTTTCTCACCATCAAATAAAAATGCTTTTACAGTCGCCATTTTATTGACCAAAAAAGATCCGGAATAATTAGATAAGACAACATTATCTGTTTCATCATTCAGACTATATTTTATTGCTGCGTTTGCATGAGTACTTTGTATGGAAACCTTTGCTGAATGATCCTTATTGATTGAGTAGCTGATAACAGGATCAGGAGTTACTTGTATCATATCAAACCAAGCAGTACCTGCAGTAAGCAGATCAAAAGAAATGATTGCGGATGAAAGAGTTGAATCAGGACAGAAGATAAATGAATAGCGTTGCCAATCTTTTGACAAAGCAAATACTTTTTCTTGCCCATGTCCTTCCACGTGCAATCGAAGTGAAGGCATTTTTTGCTGCTGTTTTGCTTTGGCCCAAACAGAAATATTGTAGCTATTTTTTGCTTTTAACACAATGGGCAATAAACGAATATTATCTCCGCAACTGTCGACAGGAGTAATGAGCCGAAGACTGAACATTCCTTCAACTGTTTGTCTTGGATCTACAAAAAAGCTTGCCCCGGAAATTGGTTTTTCAGGGAAGCTCTTTTTTGTATTACTGCCGATGGGTAAGCCCGGACTTTCAACTTTTTCAAAACTTGGATTCGTTGTTAAATTACTGGGATAAAAAATAGCCGTATCATTTATTTTTTTCCCTTTTATAAGATACACCCTTGTTCCTGATGCATCAATGACATCATTTATTCTGTTATTGCTTAAACTAACAACGCGATTTTCAAACCAAACTGATGCAGTTGAAGATCCCCATTTATTTTCAGGATCATTCATTTGAATTTCAAATGACTTTGGTTTATTTTCTTTATTTGCAGTAATGATGAGCAGATCACCATTATGAACAAAGGTTTTTGCCAAAATATTTGAATCAGATGTATTGACAGAAACTGAAGTTTCATCTGATAACAAGAAAGCGCTCATTTGATTTACTTCAACTGCCATATCACTGCAAACAGACCAGGCTGAAACTGACTGCGGATTTAGATTTCCGGCTGCATGCGTATAATACTGAATTCCTTTAACGCCGTTTATTAAGCCGAGATAAGTCATCAGTCTAATCTCTTTTGCTGTTGGTTCTCTTGCCCACATTTCCTGTCCGCCAAAAGCTTGCGGCACCAGCCATATTGATTTTTCATGAATAAAATCTTTGTTCAGTTGTTTCACAAACTGTTCAACAATATCCAAAGGTCCGGGAACAGGATAAGGATCGGTCATGGCAATATCCATTGTATTTCTAAACAAAGAGAATTTTGATGGCAGCATAAAAACAATAGAGATGGGATGATACGGATCCAGTTCATGCACTAATTTGTATGCTTTCTCCAATAATGCCGGTGGCCTACCCTGCCCATCAGGTTCATCATTCAGATACCATGATAATAAAGCCGGATGATCACGAAAAGCAATGATCTCATTTTTTAGTATTTCTTCTTTTTCTTCGTCGCTTTTATCCAGACCTTTTGCTCCGTTATGTCCTGAACCGATCAATGAATTAATACTGTATTGCACTTTCATTCCAATTTGTGCGCAACGGTCCATATACGACTTACGTTCTTCATATGTATTTGGAAGATTCGATTGATAGGGTGCGATCAAATTATACCCGTGGGTAATTTCCTGTTCAGGTAATTTTCCTACCCCACTGCAATAAAAACCAAAAGGGAAAAAAGGGAGACCATCAGCAATTAGCCCGCCTGTTTGAAGATCAATTTTTACTTCGTTTGATTTTGGATGAAGACGGCTGATAACAATTGTACCCTGTTGAATTATTTTATCATTTTCAGAAACAATATATCGCAATTCGGTTTCACCAAATTTAAACGGAGCCAATGCTGTTTGAATAATGAATTGATTATTTTTTGTAATGACAGATTTTTCAATCAGTTTATCATTATCTAAAATGGACAGAATAGTTTTAGTTTCAGGAAACTCCGGCGAAAATTCGCCTATGATAGTAACAATATTTTCTGTTGTGTAATAATTATATTTAGAAAATACTTTTACTTTCTGTGCATGCAAGCAGATGGAAACATGCATGATAATGAGAAGAAGCAAAAAAATTTTTGCTGAGCAATATAATTTCATACACAATAATTTTATACTGTGATTCATATCTTTTGATTGAATCAGAAATTAACCAAGGGGGTGATTATAACAACTGCAAACAAGAGGTATAACTCTATTGCAAATAGGGTTAAGTGATTTGTAAAAAACTAAGTTTTAGGTTTAAGATTGTTGTTGAGCTTATTCCGGTTCAGAATTTTTATGTCGAGCATTTCCTTTTTTTTCGTTCCATTCACATAGGGCTGTAAATGAATTATAACATCATCATTATTTAAAAGCGGCATAGTATAAGTAACCATCATTATGCCTCGTTCTTTGGGTTTTAATTTGCCCGGGTTGCTAAACTTTAGTTCATCCTTACTACCATCTGCCACGAAGCTTAACAGCATCGGTTCGCTGGTATTATTTGCATAATGCAATTCTGCCTGCTTTGTTTCACCCGGCGTTACATAACCCAAAGCCATTGTTTTTAATCTCAGGTATAAGCCACTTCCGAAATTATAAGGATAGTCTTCCTCGATGGGGTGTTCGGCGGGCGTTACATTGCCTTCGACCCAAACATGATTAAACTCTTTCCCATTGTTGCTGAACACCATGATTTCCTTGGAAAAGAAGCCCGATTTATACAGCGGGTTAAATGTTATAGTCACTACTCCTTTTCCACCGGGTTTTACTGTTGAGTTTGATAATAGTTTACCAATACAGCCACAATCACTTCTTATATCACTTATTACAGCAGGTGTTGTTCCGTTATTGTGAAAAACAAATGAATGAGAAACTTTACCGTTTTTCTCAAGAATAGTTCCAAAATTATGTACCCGTTCTTCAAAACCAATGGTTGTTGAAAGCGTTTGGGAATACAACGCATTGATAAAAACAAATACGCTCATAAAAATTATCGTACATTTTTTCATCAACCATTTTTTAGAACAACAATCCACACCTTATTAGCCTTATTAATTACCATACACATCAAACTCCGCAACCCTAAAATTATTAGTGCTAGTAGAAGTGGAATAAGATAAAATGAGTCTTACATACCTTGCAGGTATAGCTTTATAAAACAAAATATAATCGTAAGTAGAATATGTAATATTTGCTTTTAAAGGTGTACCAATGTGATCATAATTAATTCCATCATTGCTCAAATAAACATCAACTATAGTTGGAACATAGGTAGCAGAAGTAGCAGTATACAAACGTATACCTGTAACATTTTTAGGCGCCTGCATATCTACATCTAACTGGCCGGGTGAAGCTGCCCATCTTGAATAAGTGGTCAATGAACCGTCAAAAATGCTTCCGGTAGTTGCAAGTGCAGGTGTAAAAGTAGCTGCCCAAGCAGTACGTGGTGCTAATAATGCACCTATTATATCGGTAGTGGTAGCGAGGTATTTTATTCTTCTCTGTTCTACATTTACAACAATATATGTTACCTGCATTGTGCTATTGGAAGTTAGATTTCCTGCTGAAGCATCTTTTACAGTAGTTAATTTTATTGGCGCCATATATGCTGTACCTGTCAGTAAAGACAGGTTTGCAGAATTTACAGGAATAGTTATTGAGTCAGTAGATGAAGTATTTCCTTTTGATATATGAGCAGCTAATGCATCTGTAGATAAAATACCTGAAGGGAATACAGCATAATGTGTGTTATATGTAGCATTGTAAGTAGCAACTAATGTTGTGTCTAATGCAGCAGATATCGTTACGTCCTGACCAAGAGGTTTTGTAGCAAATACCTGGAATTGAATGCTGGCAGGAAGAGTGGATGACAGGTTTAGCACTCCATTTCCTGAGGTATTTGGTATATTAACAACGCTATATACCAATGCGTTTTGAGGGGCATTGCCGGAACTTGGTGTATTTGTAAAGAACTTTATATCAGTTTCCCCAACAATGTCGTAACCAGTTGTTTTTTTGCAGGAGGATAAAAGGGCGACAGCCAGTATATACCCTATAAAATATTTAGTTTTAAACATACTTTTAATTTTAAGATTTAAGATGGCAATTATTGGCTACACTTATTTAAAATATCATTGGTCCATGTAATATATTGAGACTTATCTGCCTGAAGCAGGGTACCACTACCGGCTTGATCCCACCATACTTTGGTCCAATCCATATTATATTGAGCACCGCTTGATGCTGAGTTATGAAATATTGCTCCAGTGCCTTCGTTAAGTTTCCAGTAGGCCAAAAGCCCGTTAGAGTTAGGGTCGGCTCCGCACAAATTAAGTTGAATTTCACTTGCAGTTAAGCACCTGCTCCATACACGGCACTCGCCAATACGTCCATTAACATACTGCTTGGTATCATATCCTCCCCAACTTTGTCCAAGATTGAGGCGATTGAACTCAAATACAAGAGAACCTGTTACTTCTGCTTGCTTAACACCATCGACATACATCCTCAACGTTGTACCATCATAAGCCAATGATATCGTATACCACTGGTTAGCATTAAAATTATATGCGAAAGCGCTACCGAGCGAACCGATCAATTGCAAAGAATTGCCCGGATTACCCAATTCAGCATAACGCAAACCAATAGACGAGTTTTCAGCCAGATTTTCCCAAGCAATAAGCGTTTGAATTGGTTGTGGGTTTGTGTTACCATTATATACTGCCGGATCGCGGAAAGCATAAATAAGATTTTTTAACTCAAGGGTAAAATTGGGCAGTTCTGCCGGAGGGTTTGTATTAAACAAAGCGCAGGCATTAATACGGCCACGTGTACCCGGAGTACCAGTGGTGGCTCCTGTTGAATTATTCATAGAGATGGCATTAAAGCTGTATATCCTTGCAATACGGAGAAAAATTGTCCTGGAAGATTCGAGTACGGTCATATTGCCACCTTTAACTGTAATAATACTTATCGGTATCAGATATGAACGGCCGTCTAATAAAGGAGCTGTTGAAATTACTTGTACGCTAACCGCAGATGAAACTGAAGATCCGGATTTAAGTACAGTTTGCAGGTTAGAAATGCTTATTGCTGCAGCAGGTGCGGCATAATAAGTAGTATTATGTGCTGTATTATATTTTGTAACAGCTGTAGTATCTAAAGCAAAACTAATATTAATGTCTTCCGATGCTTTATAAGTGGATGTAGCCGTAACTGCAAATTGAGCAGGTGCATTTTCAACTGCGAATTTTACTATAGGGCTTACATCGGTTCCTGTTATAAGAATAACCGGTTGGCCAAAATCGCCACCCACGCCCTCTGTTTTTTTAGTACAGCCTATGATCCCCAAAACGAGGCATAGGGAAAGTATACTTTTTGCTGCCAAAGTTGTTTTTATATTGATTTTCATATACTCTTTTTTAGATGGTTAGGTATTAATGAGCAGCCGGGTTAACTATTTGTATACACCGCCTTACATTATAATAAGGTATGCCAGAGGGTGAATAATAATCACGGTCAAAGTAGTATGCCCCGAAGCCTCCCTTTTTACCTTGCGTAGGATTCCATCTTGCCATACCTTCCAGTGAGTACATTAGTGTACCATCGGTTGTTAATGTATTTCCATTTGCTTCGGTAAATGGAGTTCCGCCCATTGCAGAAAAGTCTCCAAAATTTTCCTCAACTATAAACTTGCCGGGTGGAACTGTTGTGGCATTACTATTATAATAACTCTGTAGATTGGTAGCATTTTGTACGCCGCCTGTATTTTGCGAATATGCCTGACGAACGAAATAGCTTGCATATTGGCCGGTTGCAGCCGGTGGATTGGCTGAATAAAAATCAATACACAGCAATTTATTGGGATGTGTTCCTAAAGGCCCAAAGGACTGGCCGATATATTTTATTAAAATCACAAAGTTGTTTGAAGTGGTCCAAACACCTGATGATGGTTCATAGTCAAGATCTACCCCATCAATGTTATTGTTATTTACCTGGTCAATTATATATTGACCATACGCAGTTATCGATGCGCTATCTATTATTTTAACTGTATCACCGGCTGCGCGTACGAACTGCGCTATATTACTTGCATCCTGGTGCGAAACAAAACGGGTGCCTTTCATTGTCTGGCAATACTGCATGTCTGAAAGGGCAAGCGGTTGCCAGTCTTTTGTTGGAATACCCATCCATAAATTCACGACATCAACGCTATCAGGAAGACCCAAAATGCGTTCTCCCCAAGAGGCTGATTCTTTATTCCCGGTAGCTCCTTGTATAGGAGCATAAGCCGCATAATAACCGTAGAAAATTACGTGATTCGTTTGTTTATATGCCCTTAAGTTCGCATAATATTGATCGTCATAAGTATATGGGGTTTGAACCTGCAATGCATTTATGTCTTTTTTACAGCCAACAATTGACATAAAGCAAGTAAGCAAAACCAAAAGAGATAATATTTTCATATTGTATAATTTATATTTCACTTAATTATTTTATCTTTTGTCCCACCATAGTTGCGTACCACCACCATCAGGGCCTCCTAATAAACCAACGCCTGTTTTTACACCCGCAGCATTATTATTATATTCTGATTGCGGGAAAGGGATTCGGCGAACTTCTTTTGTCGTATTAATTGTTCCATTGCTATTATTAACTACAACAGGAAAAAGTTTGGGGTAACCTGTACGGCGAAACTCAGCCCAACCTTCAGGCCCGTCAGGATACATGGCGATCCATTTTTGAGTGATGATCTTTTCCAGGTCGGTTTCCATAATGTCGGCTGTATTCCAAGGAATATTTATTGTACTGGGTGCCGCTATGTTATTACCGGACTGGCCGCTGTTATCTGTAAATGCTGCAGGAACTGCTGTAGCATTTGCTGTATAAGCTGCCGCATCTGTTGTTTGTAAACCGTTTTCAAGAAATGAAGCAGTAATCCCCTGATTATAAAAATCCTGCGCTAAACCACCCATATTCCATCCGCGAAGAGCGCCTTCTGCACGCAGAAAATAAGATTCTGCTGCGGTTATCCAAACGATAGGGGTTGTGGTCATGTTCATGTTAAGGTTGGAGATCGTAGCTGCTGTATATGGGGTCCAGGTAGTAGTGATAATACCCTGGCGAACACCATGATAATTACCATCACTTGCTTTTGTAAAATAAACAGCTCTGCGAGGGTCTGCAAAGCCATTCATATAGGCGTCCATTGAAGCGCTCACGCGGGCCTCACCGGCATTGAATGAATAAGCAATTTCATACAATGGATGGTAGTAGGTTATAGCGGAGTGTTGTAAAGCTGCTCTATCATTCACATTAGAAATAACGCCGTATGGGTTGGCAATTGATTTTTCAGCCTCTGTTTGTGCTAATGCTGCATTAGCATATACTATGCGCATAGCTAAACGAAGTCTGAGTGTATTGGCAAATTTTATCCAGTTAACAACATTACCACCATAGATATAATCATAGCTTGCCAGTAATGTTGCATTAGGATTGCCTTGTGCATAGGGCGTTAGCACATTAATAGCTGAATCAAGTTCGTTAAAAAATTTAGTGTAAATATCTTGCTGTGAGCTATAATTATTTTGTAAAGTACCAGAACCATAATTGTTGTATGGTATAGGCCCGTAAGCATCTGTTACCCGGTGCATAGCTTCAACCTTTACAATAGTAGCCAGCGCTGTTACTGCAGGAAGCCCATCAGCATCTGCTGCTTTTTTAATGGCTTGCCATGCCGGCATTACTGATGCAAAACCTGAAGTGAATGTTCTTTCTATCCACCCCATTATGAAATAATAAGAGCCGTTGTGTACACCACCATACCATGTACCTGTCGGGGCAATATAACCTGAATAAATATCACTCGTTAAACCCTGTGCAACCTGGTAATCACTGGAAAGGTTAGTGCCATCCTTAAACAAAACTACGTTGCGTTCCATTTGAGAAAAGAAGGCCCCTGTTTTTAAGTTATCTGTTGCCATCATACCCTCTGTTGCCTGGTTGGGGTTTGTATTCATTGAATCGAAATTCTTGGTACAGGCGACGCACATTATAATTGCCGATACACTAAGCAGTGTAAGGTTTTTCTTAAAATTTATTTTACCTGTTGTCATAACAATAGTTAATATTAGTTATCAGAAATTAAGTTTTACTGAGAAGCCTAATGAACGCAGACTTGGCATCATAAAATAGTCTATGCCCTGGAAGTATGTTTGTGTATTAGCTGTTAATTCAGGATCAAAAGGTGCCCTGTTATACAACAAGAACAAGTTGCGGCCTACAAAAGACACATTAGCTCCCTTTATATACCTATTCCACTTTTTAACAGGAATATCATATCCCAATACTAATTCAGCTAATCTTACATTAGTTGCATCATAACAATACATGGATGCAATACCACCTGAAGCGCCTGCTCCAACTACTGAATAATAATCTTTTGCAGGTACACGGTAGCCATTTACTAAAGCGCCACCATTATCACGCGCATCAGCAGAAGCCTGTGATACTCCAAACGCATCCATAATAGCCTGTGTATTTGATACTACTATACCTCCAACACGGGCAGTGAATAAGAAGCTAAGATTAATTCCTTTCCATTTAAAATCATTACCCCAACCCAGATTATATAAAGGGTTATTGTTACCTGCAAAAACAAATTTGTTTGGTTGGGCTATTACATCATGAGAAGCCGGGTCAACATAAATAACACCATGCTCATCAACTCTTAAAGTATTTACATAAATATCTCCCATTGAACCTCCTTCCTTAAGCACCATTTTATAACTACCAGTACCACTCATATCCAATTGGTGTAAGGATACTATCTCACCTGTAATCGGGTTGGTCCAGCCCGGAAGCAATTGTACTATCTTATTCCTGTTCAAGGAATAGGTAACATAAGAACTCCAGTTAAACTTACGGAACAACTTAGTTGAATACCTTATAGTTGCTTCTATACCCTGGTTGTCAACACGTCCTGCATTCACAATAACGCTTGTATAACCGGATGCGGCAGACAATGTTGGTTGGAAGAATTGGTTGTATGTACGGGAACTGTAAGCAGTGGCATTAATTTTTAAAGCGCCTTTAAAAAGTATGGCGTTAAATCCCAATTCCCATGATTTGGTAAGCTCCGGTTTTAGATTAGGATTAGGTAATACAGTTTGGGTTACAGGATAACCACCTGACAGCGCATAAGTAGGAATGGTCAAGAAAACATCAGGCTCATTACCTACCTGTGAGTAAGAGGCACGCAATTTTAAATAAGTAAGCGTATTTGATTTAATAGGTAACAAATCAGTAAGCACACCAGATAAACCTATAGATGGATAGAAGAAAGATTCGCTGCCTGATTCTACCAATGTAGAAGCCCAATCGTTACGCGCGGATACATCTAAATAAATTCTGTTCTTATAACCAAATTGTGCACTTCCAAAAACAGATTGTTTTTGTTTATGATAGCCTGTTTGAGACATATCGGCTACTGTCCTGTCAACATTAGTATAAGTGTATAGGTTAGCAACACCAAGGAGTTTGCCACCATATAAGTATTGATTGTATAACACATCTTCAACTGAGGCGCCCATATTAGCCATCAAAAAGAATTTGTTAGCCCAGGTTTTGTTGATACCAAGTAATACATCGCCATAAATTTGACGGGTATCTAATGAATTGAGTGAATAATACCCATTGTTGGATGCAAAAAGCGTGTTGGTAGATGCGGCAAATTTTTTCTCATCTTTTTCATTATCCTTATCCATTTTCACGCGGCCAGATATATTAAGCCAGCTGTTAATATTATATTTCAATCCAACATTGGCCATATAACGCTCTTTCTTATTTTGAAAAAGGTCTTGTTGAGTAACCCAGTATGGGTTTTGCATTGATAACCCATTATCGCCATACGACCAGAATTGTGTCATTAAATTACGGGAGGGATTATAACGTTGGTAAGCTTTTGCCCTGTTAAAATCGTCCCCAGGAGGAAAAAGATACACCGCTATTAAAGGGTTAAAATATTGGCCTTGCGAGATCATGTTTTGTTCACTAACTAAGCTGGTCATGAAACCAAGGTCAAGGATCATTTTACCATCTAAAAAAGTAGCTGTGTTACGAGCAGTGAAGTTGAAGCGGCTATAATTGTTATTAGGAATTATGCCATAAGAAGAAACATTCCCAAATGAAACATAGGTCTGGCTTTTGTCTGTACCTGTTGAAAGCGTTAATGCAGTAGTATTGTTCATACCTGTTTGAAAGAAATCTGCCGGGCGGTAGTTGGAAGGGGTATTTAACTTATCACCCCAACTATAATAACTGCCAACACTTGATTGACCGTATGTATTTTGAAATTTTGGTAACAGTAATGGATTAGAATACATGGTAGAGTTACTTACACTAACATCTGTCTTGTTTTTCTGTCCTTTTTTAGTGGTTATCATTATTACGCCATTTGCAGCAGCACTACCATATAATGCTGCAGCAGAAGGACCACTAAGAACAGATATACTTTCAATGTCTTCAGGATTAAGGTTAGAAACAAAATCACCTGTTTGGCCTGCACCGGAGAAAATGTCTTGTGCCTGGCCGCGAATATTATTAGGCATCGGGATACCGTCAATTACATACAAGGCATTGTTATTGCCGCTGATAGATTTTGAGCCACGCATTACAACACGGGTAGAACTACCTGGACCTGCAGAAGAACTGTTTATGGTTGCTCCGGCTACTTTGCCTGCAAGACTATTGACAAAGTTGGCATCCTTTACATTATTAACTTCATTACCTGATATTTCCTGTACATCATAAGAAATTGATTTCACCTTTTTGGAAATACCCAATGCCGTTACAACAACCTGATCAATTTCTTTAGTTACAGTTTGCAAAACAAAATTCAAGCTGGCTTGTCCATTAATTGGTTGTTCTAAAGTCTGAAACCCGATAAAGCTTATTACCAGGATTTCATTTGATTCAGCATTAATCGAAAAGTGACCGCTTGCATCCGTTTTTGTAACTTTATTAGTGCCTTTGACCCTTACTGTTGCTCCTTCAAGAGGAGTTTTTTCGGCACTCAGAACAGTCCCGGAGATTTGCGGTAGAGGGCTTTCGACAGATCTTAACTCCGTACTCAAAAGTGCAACATTGGGATGTGCAGATTTCTTTTCCTTTAAAAAAATCGTTTTATTGTTAATCTCATATTCGACAGGCTGATTTTTAAAGGTAATATCCAGAAAATCTTTAAGCGGCATCTCTTTTGCCGTGATCGTAATCGGTTTAATACCTTTTAACATGTCTTTATTGGCAAATACAGTATAGCCTGTTTGTGCCTCAATAGCACTAAACACTTTTACAATGGCAACATTTTTACCTGAAAAGGTAACCGTTTGTGAAAAGCCTGCTGCACGTACGTTCAGTAAGCCCAATACGAGAAAAAAAGTAGTTATTTTCATAACTAACAATGTTTTGGTTAATAACCTTGACAATTGTGGTATCCTTTTAAATGCTCGCCCTGAAACTATCCTTGCAAATGAAACCACTACATGGTTTTGATTATAAAGAGCATTCTTTTGCATAACTTGCATTAGTTTGGTTAGATAAATAAAAGTTTATATCAAGCTCTAAATTTTAATTGATCCAAACTACTTACCGCCCGGATTGCCGTCCGAGGCGGTTTTCATTTCTATCAATCGATGAATCTTGTTATTTGGGGTTATGTACTGTTCGTTTTCATTTTCATTTTTATTTATGGCAATATTGTTAATCTTCTGCCTTCTAATCTGAAATGCACATTAGACACTTCAAGACCATGAAGCACATTAGATAATGTAAGATCCTTTCCCATTTTCCCCATGAATTCAAGTTTTGGTATGTTTTTTTCATAAACCACTTCTATATCATACCAACGTTCCAACTGCCGCATTACTTCCTCAAGTGAGGCATCCTGAAAATTGAAGACACCATTTTTCCATGCTATTACTTTTTCCATGTCAACATCATTAACAATCTTTATCTGTGAATTTGTTTGCTGAGTGCTTTTCTGTGCTTGCTGACCCGGTTTTAAAAGAGTCTTTTCATTACCGCTTAAAATTTGTACAGCACCTTCCAGTAAAGAGGTATTGATATTCGCTTCATTAGGATAAGCATTGATATTAAAATGGGTGCCCAATACCTGAACTTCAGTTTCAGCATTTATTTTTACCCGAAAAGGCATTTTTGCATTTTTGGCTACTTCAAAATAGGCTTCCCCCGTTATTTCTACTTTTCTTTCGTTACCAACAAAGACTGTAGGATAATGCAGTGATGATGCAGCATTTAGCCACACTTTTGTTCCATCAGATAATACTAGTTGAAACTCTCTTCCTTTTGGTGTGCTGATTGTATTAAATGAGGCCTGATCAATTGTTTTCCCTTCTGAATTATAGGCAAGCTGACCATTATTCAATAAAACTCTGGAACCATTTTGCATGGCTACAAGTCCATTACCCAAACTGTCAAGGATGAGAGTTTTTCCATCTGCTAAAGTCAACACTGCCCCCGCTTTTCCGGGAGCGATATCATTCTTTAATGAGCCCCGATTAGCGATATTTTCTTTCAGTAAATGTTTCCCATCTTTTGTCAAGAAGAAAACAATACTTATGCCGATCAATAAAATTATAGCAGCGGCATAGCGCAGCCATGTAGATTTTAAAGAAATAATACGCTGCTGTTTTATTTCATGTTGGGTCGAATTACACAAGATGGAAGGCAACTTTGCATCTAAAGCAGTTCGGATACTTGTATTAATCTGGTCGGGCTGGATTGATTGCTCCAATTCTGCCAAAATCATTGCTTCGGTCTCCGGATTCATTTGGTCATCTCCTAACCATTCAATCAAATCTTCCATCTCTTTAGGAGATAGTTTTCCTTCTATTAATTTTTTAAATAAAACATTGTACTGTTGAGAGTTGTTCGTCACGCTAAATCATTTATTTAAATAAATAACGGACGAATGCACTAAATGGGGGGATTGATCTAAAAAAAAATTAAGATTTTAAGATAAGATCTTACAAGTGATTACAAAAAATACCAACTCAATACTATTGTCCATATTATTGAGTAGATAGTTCTGAATAGATTTTTTTGTGGTCGCCAGATATTCTTTAACAGTCAGAGGCGAAATTCCCATGATCTCAGCCGCTTTTCTATAAGTGCAGCCTTCAATTCTAACAAGATTGTATACCTTTTTTTGTTGTGGTGAGAGATGTTCAATTGCTTTTTGGAAAATAGCAGACGATTCCTTTAATTGTAAAGCCTCTTCAATATCTTCATAATCTTCTTCCACAATTAAACGAAATCTTTCAAGCAGTTCTTTGTCGTGTTTTATTTTGCGAAAAAAATCATGTACAAGATGTTGTGCAATTCTGTACATATAACCAGTATAATTTTCTTTTATTCCTTTGCTTTCTCTTTTTTGCCAAATTCTGGTAAAAAGTTCCTGTACAATTTCTTCTGCCGATAGTGGGTCATGCACTAAACGGAGGATATTTATATAAAGTTTGGGGCTATAATATCGGTACAAAATAGTAAAGGACTCTTCATTACCTGCTTGCATAGACTGAACAAGCATATCTTCATTATATAGATTTTCAATTGGCAAGTACTTATAATTTTTTTTCAGAACAATAAAATAAACCAAAAAGCAAGTTATAATAATTCTAGTGATTAAAAATTTTGATAAAATTTTTAATCTAATCCTAAACTCTAAAGTGTTGTATTACTACTCTTTACCCGAAAAAGACTAACTAACATAACCTTCCTTCTTTCGAAATAGAAAAATTTTTATACCAAGTTGAATACAGTTTTAATAAACTAAGTTATCGTTACAACATTGATAAAAAAATGAGATTAATCAGTTTTGTCCTGTACTAATTAATAATTTACAATTAATATTTCTATATAATTAGGTAGTTTCTAATCTGTAATAACAGTGCTTGGCATATCGTGAATCATAGAATCGGCAGATAATAAAACAATTCAGATTACCCATTGCTTTTTTAGTATTCCAATTGTTTGGATTAATTGATAATTGGCTATGTGGTTTTTTATCTTATATCTTTTGTTTGCTGTTAGACAATGCTGAAGAAATGAGCTAAATAAAAAGATGAAACCCCTATAAATAAGAATTTCAGCTTTAGTAGCGGTGAAATTATTGGTCTACCCGATCATGGAAAGATTTTGTTGCTTTTTGCAAGTGTTAACCCATTAAGATACTTGGGCTTTATATGAATTTGATACAACGGTGGTTTTATAAGACGGTCAATCTATTTTAGCGCGAAAAAACAAATGCTGATCAGGAATATTTTAGTAGAGGTAAAATTAAAGCTATATGAATTGATCCTGTTTGAAGCCCGATGAAAAAGAATGAATGCCGGATTTTTAACAGATGAGTTCATAGACAATTTTCGTTTCATAAAACCAATGGCAAAAGTTGCATACATCCGGTGGTTCCTGCTTTTTTCGACAGTCCATTAAAAACAAAGGCCGGAGAATGGATTAAATAAGGATTACAAACAATTAAATGTACAGATTAAGGAGGCGAAGATCTTTCCTGCCCTAAAACAGAGTGATTATTATCCGATCTATGCAGAAATATGTCTTTAAGCCCTTCCCTATTACTTATCTTTAGTATACACCAACACTAAAGGAATGGAAGCTCCTGTTCTTATCCTGCTAGTAATTATTCTTATCATAGTTTCAATGATCAAGAGTGATACTGTCCATAAAATAAGTATTCTAGAAAAAGAATTACATGATATAAAGGAACTTCTTTTAAGATCAGCCAGAGAAACAACTATTCAACCCGCAGAAGAAAAAAAGGAAGTGCAATCCTTGACAAAAACATTGGCATCCATTATTAAGACTGATGAAAAAATTAAAGCAATTCAAGAAGGAGATCCATCAAAGGCAATCATTGAAGAAAAAGAAATTGCAGAACCAACGTCAAACATTCCTGCAATACCCAAAACATTTTTTATAGAAAACCACAGTGAAGCCCCTTCCAAACCCTCATTCTTTGAGCGCAATCCTGATCTAGAAAAATTCATTGGCGAAAACCTAATCAATAAGATCGGCATCGCGATTCTTGTTTTAGGTATTTCCTTCTTTGTAAAGTTTGCTATCGACCAAGACTGGATCAATGAAACAGGAAGGGTTTTTATAGGATTACTATGCGGCGCTATTCTTATCAGTATTGCACATAAGCTTAGAAAAAACTATCGATCATTCAGTTCTGTTTTAGTTGGCGGCGGCTTAACTGTCTTTTATTTTACCATTGCTTTTGCATATCATCAATATCATTTACTGAGTCAGTCTCTATCATTTATCATAATGATTGTAATTACGGTCTTTGCTGTATTGCTTTCAATTTTATATGACAGGATTGAATTGGGAATACTAGCAACTGTTGGTGGTTTTATCACTCCCTTTTTAGTCAGCAATGGCGAAGGGAATTATATTGTACTCTTCACTTACCTGAGTATTTTAAATGCGGGTTTGATTGTATTAGCGTATGCAAAGAAATGGCGGATACTAAATTTTATAGGTTTCTTTTTTACGTTTATCATTTATTGGAGTTGGCTTGATAAAGAATTGAATTCTGATACCGTTCATGCATACGGCGCATTTGTTTTTGCAAGTTTGTTTTATATCATGTTTGTGATCATGAATGTAATACATCATGTTAGCAGAGCAAGTCTATTTAAAGCATTTGATCTTATCATTTTGCTGTCAATTAATCTGGCATATTATTCTGCAGCCATTTTAATTTTCCAAAAATCAGGGTTGGAAAATTTTGAAGGATCATTTACTGCATCACTGGGAATTCTGCATCTCATCATAGCGTATCTGTTTTATAAAAAAGCGAACATTGATAAAAATTTTGCTTACTTACTGATTGGTCTTACGCTTACTTATATTTCCCTTGCCGTCCCTATTCAGTTTAAGGGGCATTTTATTACCCTGTTCTGGAGTGCAGAAATTGTAGTATTGTTCTGGTTGTATCAAAAATCATCTATTCTGCTTATAAAAATAGCTTCGTCGTTCGTAAGCATTTTGATGCTGTTTAGTTTACTGATTGATTTGAAGGATACTTATTCAGGCAATGCTACACTATCCATTATACTCAATAAGGGCTTTATAACCTGTACCTTTTCTTCCATTGCACTATGCTGCACTTATTTTTTATTGAAGAAAGAAACTGTTTTCAATTATTTACTCGGGATACAAAATCAGTTTGTTAAAATTATTTACTTAGTGGGTTCTGTTTCTCTTTTATTCATTGCAGGTTCATTAGAAATTAGCCATCAATTTTATAACCGCTACCCGGGATTCGGTTTAGAGCATATATATTTTCAACTATACTTTATTTCATTCTTTTTTATCCTTTTTCTTATTTTATCAAAAAGAGCATTTAAAATAAACAATGCTTTTCGTTTGGGATTAACCCTGTTTATTTTTCTTTTTTATACACTGAATTCAATAAATGTTTTTAGGACAGAAACAATATTGCTTTCAACAGGGCAAAATAAATCACATTTTTTGGCGCAATGGATGAGTGTGCTCATTTTGACAATGATGATCATCAACACTATCAGATTTGTGAAAGAAGATGCTGTTTTATATGAAAATATTTTACGGCAATTTGCAGTGATTGTTGCTATTTCCTATGTACTCATGCTGAGTTTAGAAATTTACCATCTCTATGTTTGGTTGATCTATTCTGATCAAACATCAATAAATTATGCTACTAATCTTTATAACAAAGCAGGTTTAAGTATCATCTGGGGAATGTCTTCATTTGTTATCATCTGGATAGGTATGAAATATAAACTCAAACTTTTGCGTGTATTTGCTCTGGCCTTATTTGGAATCACTATTGCTAAGCTTTTCGTATACGATATCAGCAATATTCCGATTGGAGGCAAAATTGCAGCATTTGTTCTTTTAGGCGCGCTACTGTTGATCGTTTCATTTATGTATCAACGTTTGAAAAAATTGATTATCGACAATGAGAAAAAATGAGCTAAATTATTCTTATTCGCAACTCAACAACGAATGTAGAGCCCAATATCCCTGAAGCCAGGGTGGAGTTGATGAAGAGTAAGCGAACTGAAGAATAAGTCCCAAGAACCATTTACTTATCTTTTTTTAGGAAAAGCGCAGATATTAATATAGTCGATCCAATAAGACCAAAACGGTACCGAAGTGTTCATTCTAAAACCCGGTTATAGTAGCCTGCTCAAAACCCGAAGGTTTTGCTAAATAGGATCGTATCGCTTATAGGACCTTTACGGATATTTATCAGGTATTTCGCGTTTATACAAAACAAAAAAAGTTAAATTAAAATAAATTACATATTTGTATTTTACTGATTTTTATCACTTTTTTTGAACATTGAGCAAACAAACTTGTATTGTTTTAGATTTTGACGTTTATTTGTACTCCTAAATTTTAAAACTTATGTCATTAAGATTTCAAGCAATCAGCGACCTTACGAACGAACCTAATGTGATTAGTGAGGTAAATGCGAAAAAAATTACCACTATTTTCGGAGAGAATGTTTTTACCTTAAAAACAGCCCGGGAATATTTAAGTGATGAAGCGTATAAGAGTTTAACCGGGAGTATCAAGGGTGGCAAAAAAATTGACAGAGCAGCCGCCGGAAGTATTGCTAATGGCATCAGAGCATGGGCAGAAAGTAAAGGAGTAACACATTTTACACACTGGTTTCAACCATTAACAGGAACCACAGCAGAAAAACATGATAGTTTCTTTTCTATTAAAAGCGATGGCACAGCGATCGAAGAATTTGACGGTGCTGCTTTAATTCAGCAGGAACCCGATGCTTCTTCATTCCCAAGTGGCGGACTTCGTGCAACTTTTGAGGCCAGAGGATATACTGCATGGGATCCATCTTCTCCTGCTTTCGTTATAGAGATCGGCCAGGGAAAAACTTTATGTATCCCTACCATTTTCATTTCTTATACAGGCGAATCTTTAGATTATAAAGCTCCTTTGTTAAAAGCACTGGAATCATTAAATAATGCTGCGGTTGATGTTGCTAATTATTTCGATAAGAATGTAACTAAGGTAACTGCTACATTAGGATGGGAACAGGAATATTTTGTGATCGATGAAGGATTAGCAAATGCACGTCCCGATCTGGTACAATGCGGTCGTACCGTATTTGGCGCATCACCTGCAAAAGGACAGCAACTGGAAGATCATTATTTTGGTTCAATTCCCGAAAGAGTATATGCTTTTATGAGGGATTACGAAACTGAATGTTATAAATTAGGTATTCCTCTTAAGACAAGACATAATGAAGTAGCACCTTCACAATTTGAAGCTGCTCCTATTTTCGAAGAAGTAAGTGTTGCGGTAGATCATAACAGTTTGTTGATGGATATCATGGACCGTGTTGCACGTCGTCATAAATTACGTGTACTCACACATGAAAAACCATTTGCAGGGATCAATGGTAGCGGTAAACACAACAACTGGAGTATGGCAACTGATACAGGTGTAAACTTGTTATCACCGGGCAAAACTCCAAAAACTAACCTGATGTTCCTGACTTTCTTCGTGAACACCATCAAAGCGGTTCATGATTATTCAGATCTTTTGAGAGCATCGATAGCATCGGCAGGTAATGATCACCGTTTAGGTGCGAATGAAGCGCCTCCTGCCATCATCTCAGTTTTCGTTGGTCAATACTTAGCAAAAGTGTTGGGCGAAATTGAAACCAGAGTGGGTGATAAATTCGACGAACAGGATGAAGCCATTTTGAAACTGGATATACATCGTTCCATCCCTGAATTATTATTGGACAATACCGACAGAAACAGAACTTCCCCATTTGCATTCACCGGAAATAAATTTGAATTCCGTGCGGTGGGTTCTACTGCAAATTGTGCCAGTCCGATGACGGTACTGAATACCATCTTAGCTGAAACATTAAAAGGATTTAAGAAAGATGTGGATGCATTGATCGAAAAAGGAGATAAGAAAGAGATCGCCATCATGCATATCATCCAAAAGTATATCGTTGAAAGTAAAGCGGTACTATTTGAGGGTGACGGATACAGTGACGAATGGCATCATGAAGCTGAACGTCGTGGTTTACCAAATGTTCGTACAACACCTTTGGCTTTGGATGCGATGATTACCAAGAAAGCAAAACAATTATTCGAAAGCAATAATATCTATACGCACGCCGAATTAGAAGCAAGACATGAGATCGAGTTGGAAAAATATACCAAGAAAGTACAGATCGAAGCAAGGATCATTGGTGATCTTGCCTTGAATCATATTATTCCTGCTGCGGTTAAATATCAAAATACATTATTGGAAAACATTAATGGTTTGAAAGTTGCCGGTTTACCTGAATCTGCTTACAAAAGTCAATTGACGATCGCTACTAAAATAAGTGAACACGTTCAGATCATTTTCGATAAAGTTCATGCATTGGTTGAAGCAAGAAAAATTGCGAATGCGATCACTGACACCAGAACAAAAGCAATTGCATACAATAGTCAGGTTAAAGATGCATACTTTGATGATATCCGTTATAATGTAGATAAGCTGGAACATCTGGTGGATGATGATTTCTGGAGTCTTCCTAAATACAGAGAGATCCTTTTCCTGAGATAATTTGAAAAAGAAAAATAAACCAAGAACCCTGCCGCTATAATAACCGGTAGGGTTTTTTTATTTATAAAACCGAAAAGAAATAGCCTTCCACCGAAAATTATTACTTATATCCGATTTTCATTGTACATTTTCATCACTAAAAAAAACAAATATTATGAAAAAAGTATTGTTCCTAATTGCCTTTTTTGTTTCCTGCGCATTCACAACAGTAATTGCGCAAGGTGGTGGTCAGCAAATGGACCCAGCCGCTCGTTTAGCTGCTCAAAAAGAAAGGTATAAAGCTCTTGGACTGAATGATGTTCAAGTAGATTCTGTTGTTGCTATCAACAATGATATGAGACCTAAGATGATGGCATTAAGAGATGAGACAGACCAAGATGCGCGGATGACAAAAATGAAAGCGATCACTGACGAAAGAAATAAAAGACTTGAAAAAGCTTTACCTCCTGATCTTGCTAAGAAAGTAATTGATGCAATGGCTCAGCAACGCCCCGGCGGAGGAGGTATGGGTCGCCCTCAAGGCAATAAATAAAAGTCCTTCATAAAAAAATCCTCATCAATTTTATCTTGATGAGGATTTTTTTATGGAATGAAGTTTCTGTTATTTCAACTTAAAGCCTTCCAGGAATTTAGTGGTAAAATGACCATTTCTGAAATCTTCGTTTTGCATTAATTGCAAATGAAATGGAATTGTTGTTTTCACGCCTTCAATCACATATTCGCTTAAAGCCCGGTACATTGTATTGATGGCTTCTTCTCTTGTTTGTGCCACTGTAATCAATTTGCCGATCATCGAATCATAATAGGGTGGAATAACATAGCCGGCATATACATGGCTGTCTACTCTTACACCATGACCACCGGGTGTATGCAATGTTGTTATTCTTCCCGGAGAAGGACGAAAATCATTGTATGGATCTTCGGCATTGATACGGCATTCAATGGCGTGCATCTTTGGTTCGTAATCCTTACCGCTGATATGTCTTCCTGCAGCAATTAATATTTGTTCTTTGATCAGGTCAAAATTGGTTACTTCTTCGGTAACACAATGTTCGACCTGGATACGGGTATTCATTTCCATGAAATAAAAATCGCGATGCTTGTCAACCAAGAATTCAATGGTACCCACGCTTTCATAATTAATGGCCTGTGCAGCCTTTCTGGCTGCATCACCCATTCTTTGTCGGAGGTCGGGTGTCATAAATGGTGAAGGAGATTCTTCCACCAATTTTTGATGACGGCGTTGTATGGAACAATCTCTTTCACTTAAGTGGCTGATATTTCCATATTGATCGCCGGCGATCTGAATTTCGATATGATGAGGTTCTTCAACATATTTTTCCAGATAAATACCATCATTCTTAAATGATCCTGCGGCTTCGATCTTTGCGGTATTGTAGGAATTCTCCATTTGGCTTTCTTCCCAAACCAAACGCATCCCCTTTCCTCCCCCGCCAGCTGTTGCTTTTAAAATAACAGGATACCCAATTTCCTTTGCGATGGATTTTGCCTGTTCAATATTTTCTAATAACCCATGTCCGCCTGGTACAACAGGAACACCGGCTTTGATCATGGTTTCTTTGGCTGTAACCTTATCGCCCATTGAATTGATCATAGCGGGTGTAGGCCCAATAAATTTAATTCCGTAATCAGCACATATCTGTGAGAATTTCGCATTTTCTGCCAGGAACCCATAACCGGGATGGACTGCATCTGCATTGGTGATCTCAGCAGCGGCCATGATATTCGGAATATTTAAATAAGAATCTGCTCCCGGAGGTTTACCAATACAAACAGCTTCATCAGCAAAGCGAACGTGCAAACTATCTTTATCTGCGGTTGAATAAACAGCAACCGTTTTGATTCCCATTTCTCTACAGGTTCTTATTACGCGCAATGCAATTTCACCCCTGTTGGCAATTAATATTTTTTTGAACATTGATACAATTTAGAATTAGAGAATGTACAAATGGGCAATAGAATTTTCGTAGCACATTTGTTACTGCATTTTCAGGTTATGCAGGTTCTACAAGAAATAATGGCTGATCGAATTCAACCGGACTATTGTCTTCTACCAATATTTTTACAATTGTTCCTTTTATTTCTGCTTCGATCTCGTTGAAAAGTTTCATCGCTTCAATGATGCAAAGAACTTTACCCGGCTCAATCGAAGCTCCGATATCTACGAGCAGGGGTTTATCGGGAGATTGGCGACGATAAAAAGTACCAATCATCGGACTTTTTACGGTGATCAAATTATCAGCTTTTGCTGCAGGGGCTGAAACAGGAGCTGCTGGGGCAGGTGCAGGGGCCTGAGCTTGTTGCGGCTGATGGCTCACATTATATACTTGCTGAGGGGGTGCGGCTACTGTAACAACTTGTTCTTCTTTTTGCTTGATGGTAACTTTGCCATCTTTGTCCTCAATACTGATTTCTCCTATGTTACTTTTGTTTACAATCTTGATTAATTCGTGGATTTGTTTAAGGTCCATAATAGGCAAGTTTTTTGATAAAAAAGGGTGTTTTACTATGAAAAGCGGGGCAAAATAGCTAATTTTTGGTAAAAAATGGGTATTTTCTTAAAATAGAAAAATCTGCCTTTGTTAATTTATTCCCCTATATTTCTCGTGTGATACCCAATAAAAAAGGATGAAACAATTTCATCCTTTTTTGCTATTCAATTATTCTTTTACTCTTTCTACGTATTCGCCTGTTTTAGTATTGATACGGATCAATTCACCTTCTTCTACAAAAAGAGGGACGTTTACTGAGCCGCCGGTGTCAATGGAAGCAGGCTTTAATGCTCTTGTTGCCGTATCACCTCGAACACCCGGTTCACAATAGGTAATGCGGGCAACAATCTTTTCAGGAAGTTCGGCGCCGATAGGCTGTTCTGTTTCTGTATTGATGAATACGAAGATCTCACCACCATCTTTCAGAAATTGTGGCGCATCGATCATTTCTTCTGCCAAAGCGATCTGTTCGAATGTTTCATTGTTCATCAAATTATAGCCGCTTTCGTCTTTGTATAAAAACTGATACGCCTTCTTTTCTACGCGTACAGGGAAGATATTCTCTCCGCTGTTCCATGTTTTTTCGATAGATCTTTTATTATCTACCCCTTTTAATTTAGCCCAAACCTTAGCTGCGGCTCTTGCCGTTTTATTTTCGCCAAAGTCTACCACATTGTATAAACTGCCGTCTAGCTTTAAAATCATACCGCGGCTGATGTCTGCTGTTGATGCCATAATAAAAATTTAGAGCCGCAAAAGTATGGATTGGGAACGAGATTTTTGATTTGCTGTATTTTTCTTATTTAATTGGCCCTCCGGGCAGCAACTTAAATGGAGGAAGTATCTCTGTTTTACATATTCAGTGTTTTATTCTAAAAGAGGTAGTTTTAGTTCAAAACCCGATGCTTTCTCAGCATCGGGTTCTATTTTGTTCTTCGCTGATCCGTAAACCACAAATGTTTGAAGGAAAGAGATTTGTGTTGCTGTCTGATCAATTGGCTATCTGACTAAAAAACTAATGAAAATTATAAAGTTTATGTTGTAAACACTTGACGCTACTTTGTTTTCTCCTATTTTTGCGGCACGAAAAATCTAATTGCAGCGCCATGTCAGTATTAGTAAATAAGAATTCAAGGATACTTGTTCAGGGTTTTACCGGAACAGAGGGCACTTTTCATGCTACTCAAATGATCGAATACGGAACAAACGTAGTAGGTGGTGTTACGCCAAATAAGGGCGGTACAACGCATTTAGACAAGCCTGTGTTCAATACAGTTGCCGATGCAGTAAAAGCGACCAGTGCTGACGTGAGTATCATTTTTGTGCCTCCTGCATTCGCAGCTGATGCAATTATGGAAGCGGCTGATGCAGGCATTGCCTTGGTGGTTTGTATCACAGAAGGTATTCCCGTGCAGGATATGGTTAAAGTGAAAAATTACTTACAGGGAAAAAATACAAGATTGATCGGGCCAAACTGTCCCGGGGTTATTACAGCCGATGAAGCAAAAGTGGGTATTATGCCCGGTTTTATTTTTAAAAAAGGCAGGATCGGTATAGTTTCAAAATCAGGAACGCTCACCTACGAAGCTGCCGATCAGGTTGTGAAAGCAGGTTTGGGCATCAGCACGGCCATTGGGATCGGCGGTGATCCGATCATTGGCACTACTACTAAAGAAGCTGTTGAATTATTTATGAATGATCCTGAGACCGATGGTATCATCATGATCGGCGAAATTGGCGGAAGCATGGAAGCCGATGCCGCTAACTGGATAAAAGATAATAAGAAGAAACCCGTTGTTGGATTTATTGCCGGACAAACCGCGCCAGCAGGAAGAAGAATGGGACATGCCGGAGCGATCATAGGTGGAGCAGATGATACTGCCGCTGCGAAAATGAAGATCATGACCGCCTGCGGGATCAATGTGGTTGCAAGCCCTGCAGATATTGGAAAAACAATGGCTGCCGTTCTGAAGAAATAAAGCCTTATCAGATAAACTATTACACTAAATACCGAATATTCGGTATTTTTTTTTTGCCTGAATGCCTGCAGTTTTGCGTCAGGATAAGTTTAACAGTAACTTGTTCATTTTCACAGAGGGTAGGCTTGCGGTTTCTACTGCAAGCTTTTTTCTTTTTCTGACATTAGTAATCCTCTAGTAAAAAACTTTTATTTATTATTCCCTTCCGTTTCAAAACTCACTATTTTCATTTCTTTACCCTGTAAAATATTTATATGATAGCTGTTGCAATTGGGACAAGGCGTGGCATAACTATGCATAGAAAAAATTTCATTGCAAACGATGCATTGGGCTTCGCCTTCAATCACTTCAATTTTTAATTCAGCTTGATGCAGTGGTGTTTTTGCTTTGATGATGTCGAAAGAAAATCTCAGTGAGTCGATCTCAATACTGCTTAATTCACCTACTTTTATTTGCACTGATGAAACATATTCATTAGTGCCTAGAGGCAATAAATTCTGAACAGTTTCGATGATCGAATTAGCTATAGAAACTTCGTGCATCAGAGAAAGTTTTATTGCCCAAATTAATACGAATTACACGAATGGAAATCCCCATATCGGAATATTATGATGGAGGATTCGCTTTTGCTGCAGCTTGTTGCTTCTTTTTTTCGGCAGCATATGCAACACGACTTTCCAATGAATCAGTAAATAATTTATTCCAAACGTTGTTTACATCTTTCTCTTTAGTAGCCGGATGTCCGGGTTCGGATGATTGTGTTAAACAGCCCTGCTTGGGGCATGTACGTACACATTCCTGACAATAGATGCACACATAGGGACTGTAATGATAGGTTTGTTTACCATCAGTAATATTTTGCGAAAATACGATCGCACCGGGAGGGCACACTGTTTCGCAACGACGACACCAAATGCACAAGGATTCATCGAACACGATCAAACCTCTGTAATCATCAGGCTTATAAGTAGCTACTGCAGGGAAAGGGATGGTTACGGGCTTTCTGAATAAATTTCCGATGGTCTTAAAAAATGTTTTCATTATTTCAATTTGAAATTTATCTTGAAGTGCATGACAAGCACGGGTCATAAGAACCGATAATTGCAGGAACACTTGCATATTCATTATTAGTAAATGTTTCAACCATTGCCGGAATGTTTGAAAAAGTTGGTGCTTTGATCTTTAAACGTTCCAGCACCTGCGTTTTATTTCCTTTTGCATAGTAAAACAATTCGCCGCGAGGGGCTTCAATTCTGTTTACGGCTTCGCCTTCAGGAAATGCTTTTGTATCGACAAGCAAATCACCTTCCGGCAATCCGTTGATGATATTTTCAATGATCTTCATTGAAACATATATTTCTCTTAAACGAACCATATTTCTTGCATGAACATCTCCAGCTGTATCAGTGATCATTTCAAAACCAACTTCTTTCCAAGGCAATACGTCTTCTGTTTCATTTCTTACATCAACTTCCAAACCTGATGCACGTGCAAAAGGACCAACCACGTTTAACCTTATTGCATTTTCTCTTGATAAAACTCCGATCCCTTTATTTTTCAATGATAAACTCCAGTTCGAGTTATAAATTTCAACCAGTTCATCTAACTGAGGTCTGAAGACCTTAAATTTTTCAATGATGCTTTGAGCAACATCGCTGCGCAAGTCTCTTGAAACACCACCCACAATTGAAAAATCGTATTGAATACGATTTCCGCAAACAGCTTCTAATAATTCCATTGAAAATTCACGATAACGCATGGTTTGCATAAATAAGGCCTCAAAACCCGAATTTTCGGCCACATGAGATAAGCATAATAAGTGTGAGTGAATCCTATCCAACTCGATCACCAACATCCGCAAATATTTGGCACGTTTGGGAATATCTAACTTTACTAATTTTTCTGCGACCTGTGAATAACAAGTGGTGTGTGAAATACTGCACAATCCGCAAACACGGCCCACCACGAAACTCACCTGACGAAACTTGAATTTGGAGCAACAGGCCTGTTCAATACCACGATGCACATAGCCAACATTGGCTTCGGTTTTCACTATTTTTTCGTTTTCGGTAGTGAACTTAAAATGCAAGGGTTCCAGCAACGAAATATGCTGTGCTCCTACCGGTATATTATATTGTGTTGACATAATTATTTTTTTCTTAATGGTGCTGTTTCAGAATCCAGTTCCAATACAAATCCCTTTTGAGTGTCTTCGATATCAACGCCTAAAAGGTCGACCAATTCTGCTTCCGGCAGCCATGCAGATACAATACTGTTTTTAATGCTGGGCACTTGCTTATCGGCATTGGCCTTGGCAGTAAACATGGTTATTTCGGACGGAAAAGCATAATTGCAAAAGAACCATTGATATTCAATTTCATCATTGCCCAGATCAACACCATTCATGGTAATAAAATGATGGACCTCCGGTTTGTAAAAAGCGGCAATATCTTTTTTTAAATTCTCGAAAGACGTTTCAATTCGATTCATTTCTTTGAGCGTTTTATTTTCATATTATCAAATTATAGCAGCTACATTTCTTCTGTTCAGTTGTCCGTCCTGTTCAATAGGGTCATTGTGCAGTTTTCCGGATTCTTCCATTTCTTTTGTTTTCTTTTCCAATATTGCCAAGGCTTCTACCACGCCGGCAATAATTTGCTCAGGGCGACAGCCACAACCGGGCACATAGACATCAACAGGGATATACTGATCAATACCACCTTCGCAGTTATACATTCCGCGAAATACACCACCACTGCAGCCACATGAGCCACAAGCGATCACTACCTTGGGTTCGGGCATTTGCGAATAAATGTCTACTAATCTTTCTCGTGAACGTTTGGTAACAGGCCCTGTAACCAGCATAATATCACTTTGTTTCGGATTGCCTGTATTGATCATTCCAAATCTTTCAATATCGTATTTCGGGGCAAGGCAAGCCAATATTTCGATATCGCAGCCATTGCAACTTCCCGCATTGTAGTGCAATATCCAAGGTGATTTTGTTCTGAATTTATTTAATGCCATCTGATACAATTTGAAATGATTTTATAATAAATGAAACATCGTCATCAGTAAGTTTAAAAATGCCATTGGCAGTGCCACCCAAAAGCTAAAGCGCAACATCTGTTTGTAGTTTACTCTCGCGGTTGAATTATCCAATGCATTGATATAAATAAAGGTGAGTGCTACTAACCCTAAACCTAATAACCAATTATTTCCTGCAAACATGAATACCAATAAATAACAGAACATATAATCCAGCCATTTAGATGTATACACTGCTTCATAGAAAATCCCTGAGTATTCCAATTCAACACCGCCGACCACTTCCTGATGCGCTTCTGAAATATCGAAGGGTGATTTTTTTAATTTGATGGGAAGGATAGCCAACAATGCAACAAATGCCAAAGGCATTTTCAGGATCACGGGTGTTGTGCTCGCATATATTTCCGAAACATTAAAGCTACCTGTAAGCATGTATGCCGAAACTGCTATAATGACCAACACGGGCTCGTAAGCTAAAACACTGATCGCTGAACGATTTGCGCCGAGGTGGCTAAAGATGGATCTTGTACTGAATCCTGCCAAAATGAGTAGTGCAGTTGCTAATAGATGTAAGAAGATGATAAGAATAAAATCGCCGCCCATAATCAAAACAGCTAATGCAAACCACAATGAAACAAAATGTAAAATGCCTAAAAAAGCGTGTGTTGAATGCACCATCATTTTACGCTTATCCATCAATTTCAAAAAATCGTAAAAAGGTTGCAGCACAGGCGGGCCAATACGACGCTGCATTCTCGCTTTTACTTTTCTTTCAATACCATAAATCAATCCGCCCAATACCGGAGCTAACACAATGAGTAATATTTGAATGATGCTATTGTTCATTTGAATGCGTTTTATTTTCTACATAAAAAATGCAACCAATAATATTGAGACGAAGAATAGAATTCCAATTGCAACAAAATAAGCCGATGCTTTATCTGTTGAAAAATAGAATGATGAAAAATTGTATTCTATTTTTTCGCCGCACATATATTCTTTTACCCTGTCTACATTTTTAAACCTTACAAACATGCCAACAATAATTCCCAATGGCAATAACAGCAACGCGATCAACAAAGGGATCAACGGCAAATGAATGCTTCCTATACAAATATTTGTGCCTTCCATTACTACCGGAATCAGGGTTAAACCCGTTGCATCTGCTGCAACCTGTGTGAAATAATAAGGGAGTAACCAAGGCAATGCAATAGTACAGATCAACAATGCGAACAATAAAAAATTTAAGGTGCTTCCGTAGATCGGATGAACATGTTCGAACTTCACTTTATCGCTCTCACCGGTACGTGAGATCATTGCACCCAATACTTTAAAATATAATAATGATAAAACGGCACCGCCTGTAGCTATACAAACCAATACCAATGCGCCCACTATTTTAAAGCCTGATGCAACTGAACCAATTGTTTCAATACTGAACCACTTTCCGACAAATGCTCCAAATGGAGGTAACAGTAATGACATAAATCCAATGGCTACAACCAATACCGTATAAGGCCCCACTTCGCCCATTTTACTCATATCCGACGTTTCCTTCATGTGGAATACATGTTCCAATACTCCCGCATTGAGGAATAATAAGCATTTGGAAAGACCATGAAATAATATCAGTATCAAAGCAGCAGTTACTGCAACCGGTGTGCCAACGGCAGCCATTAAGATCATTAATGCCAGCAATGCAATGGTTGAATGAGCCAATATTTTTTTGAAAGTATCCTGAGCCAAAGCGCCTATAGCTGCCGCAACAAAAACAAATGCGGTTAAACAAATGACCACGGTAGCCACGGGTGTGCCTTTAATTACAGGAGAGATACGTAATATAATATACGGTGCAATTTTTACCATCGTTGATGAATGCAGCAATGCACTTACGGGTGTTGGTGCAACCATTGCCCCAATTAACCATTTATTGAAAGGATACTGAGCACCCTTTACCAAACCGGCAATACATAAAAATGCAAAAGGAAGAATAATTGCAACGGTATTGCCTTTTGCTATCAGATCGCTGAAAGAAGGGTTACCGTATTGTGCTGTAAAAATGGTGTATGCTATTGCGCCAAGAATCGCCAATCCGCCAATTTGATTCATCCATAAAGCTGTGAGCGCATTTTTCTTTGATTCATCATCTTTTCTGAACCGGATAAATAAATAAGAAGCCAAAGTGGTTAATTCAAAAAACAAATAAAAATATTCCATATTATCAGCAGCGGCCAATAAATTCATTGCAGCAATAAACCAAAAAATAGTGTTTAGAAAATATTTTTTTCTAAACACGCTGCATTTTTCTTCATCTATATATTGTAATGAATAAACAGCAATCACTCCGCTAATCACATTCACTAAAATGAACATGAAGATACTGAGCTTATCAACATAGAATTGTGTGCTTTGCGTTTCGGTTTTTTTGGTTGTTAAGTATCCTAATACTACTAATTGCACAATTGCCAATACCCATACCAAAATATTTTTTTGTTTTACACCTGCCCCAATGACAAACAGCAACAGCAAAAAATCGGCTATCATTACTATTTGATTCACAATTGGCGAAACAGCAAATTGTATCGGGCGGCTGGTTGCCTGCGTAAACAGGTAAACTGCAATTGCCGATAAAACAAGTGTAGCCAGAATTGTTAAAAATCGTGCTGCAGTTTTAGGAAGTATAAGAAGCAATGCACTTACAGTAATTGGAATGAGAAATAAACTCTCAATTAAAGCAATCATATTTTTACAGTTTTATAATACGTAAAAATCAATGTTCAAAGTTAGAAACAGTTTATCCATCTCAGGTTAATTGCTTTATGATTTATATCAGTTTGAGAACTGATAATTGTAATAATCTTTATTAGAGAAATACTGCAAATAATTGTTGCTTTGCAGTTCAATTGCATGAATTAATGAAAAAAATATTATTTATCTTATTGTTATACTTGCTTGGAATCAATATCCTGTTTGCCCAAAAACCAAATGCGCTAAAAATTCATTACACATTATCTCAGCAATTAAAAGCAGGAAGTAAAGTTGATCTGAAAGTGATGGTTGAACATCATTTATCATCAGAACAAACAGGAAATGTTACCCTTGAACTCTTTGATGCCGGCAGCAAAAAAAGTATCGATGGCTGGTTCCTGAATATTTTTCCGTTTCAGTATTTCACTTCCATCAAAGGAGAAAGATTTACAACAGAATTCCCATTTACCATTCCGGCCGATTATCATGGAAAATTCATAATGACCCTTAGAGCGATTTGCGGTGATGCCAAAGATTCTGTTACGCGTACATTTGATATGGGTACTAAAAAAACGGGTCATGAGTAACACAAGTGTTGATTATATCATCCTCGGGCAAGGAATCAGCGGAACATTTCTCAGCTACTATTTACAAAAAGCAGGGAAGAAAATCATAGTGATCGATGATGCTGAAACATTTACTGCCTCGCGTATTGCAAGCGGAGTGATCAATCCTGTTACCGGCAGACGCGTAGTAGAGACATGGATGATCAACGATATCATGCCCTTTGCAGTGAATGCCTACGAAAAATTAGGGAATGAAATAAATGCAACTGTTATTCAGCAATGCAATGTGCTAAGCTTTCACGCCAGTGTACAAATGAAACAGGCATTTGAAGATCGTTTGCCTGATGACAATAAATATTTGCGCAGGCCTGCAAACGAAGGATCATTACACGATTATTTTAATTTCTATCTCGGTGTAGGTGAAACCAATCCCTGTTATTTGGCCGATATCCAAACACTCATGGTTGGTTGGAGAAAAAAATTAGCCGAGAACAGTTTATTACTCGAAGAAAAATTTGATTGGGCTGATTGTACCGTCACTGAGAAAAGTATCAGCTATAAAAATATCATTGCCGAAAAGATAATATGCTGTGAAGGTTCGGCAGGTATTCGAAACCCCTATTTCAGTTTATTGCCCTATGCAAAAAATAAAGGGGAAGTGATCATTGCAGAAATTCCTGACCTGCCCAGAACAAATATTTATAAACAGGGATTGACCATTGTTCCCTGGAAGGAAGACCTATTCTGGATCGGTTCTCCCTACGAATGGAATTATTCCGATACAAATCCAACCGCCGCTTTTAAAATAAAAACACAATTGCAATTACAGCAATGGCTGAAATTACCCTACAAAATTTTAGACCACTGGGCTGCTGAAAGGCCGGCCAATGTGGAGCGAAGACCATTTGTGGGCCTACATCCTTTAATGCCATCGGTAGGCATATTAAATGGCATGGGAACAAAAGGGTGTTCGCTGGCAGCATTTTTTGCAAATGAGCTAACAGAACACCTCCTCAACAAAGCAGCTATCAATCCTTTGGCGGATGTGAGAAGATTTTCCAAGGTTTTATCACGACAAGTTTCATGATTTCTTATTTTTAGTTTTAAGCACTAAAATTAAAGTACTCATGAACAATATTCAGCCCGAAGCCAGTTATAGTATTCCGCTCAGCTATCGTAAAATGGAAAACCTGCATATTGTTTTCTGGTTGTTCAAAGATATCAGCTGGTGCATGATCTGGCGGCCCCTGGGCATTGCCATGATCTTTCCAACTTTGATCATTTCAATAGTGATCGCATACCGAACAAGGCAATATATGAGTGAACTATGCCATAATGTGGCCATTAGTTTTTGGATCACTGCCAATGCTTATTGGATGTTGAGTGAATTTTTTAAAATAGATACGGCTATTGTTTATGGCGACATCACTTATAAGCATCTTGCCATCATTCCGTTTTCGATCGGGATCTTATTACTCGCTTTTTATTATCTAATTTGGAAACCAAAGCACCACAACGAATTAGAAACGATGTGAAAATTATTTTATTCTTCTTTTAATCTCGGTGCCATAAAATAAATACTGGCACCCAAACAGGCGATCACTGTAAATGAAATTCTTAAACCTGATGCTTGTGCTATATATCCGATCAATGGCGGACCCATTAAAAATCCGACAAAGCCAATACTAGAAACAGCAGCAATAGCAAGACTTGGCGGCATTTTTGTTGATCTTCCTGCCATGGCATAACATAAAGGCACTACAGCCGAAACTCCAAACCCAACCAGCAAAAATCCGGCAGTGGCAGTGATGATAAAAGGAAACAGAACAGCTACCAATAATCCTGCTGTTATTATAACTCCACTCAACTGCAATACTTTCTTTGGCCCTAATTTGATGATGAGCTTATCTCCAATGAATCTTCCGGTTGCCATCGCACCCATGAAGGAAACATAACCTAATGTTCTTAGATGAACAGATGCATTGATCACTTTTACAAAATAAACTCCACTCCAGTCAAACATGGTCCCTTCACAAACCATACTTCCGAATGTGATGAATCCGATCACCAATAAATAAGCATCGGGTCTTACAAATAATCTGCTCTTATGTTTTGCCTTTACTTCATTTTTAAATGTAAATGGATAGATACAAAATGCGATCAGTAAGCCTGAAGCACTTACCCATAAATAATGATGCAAAGGATCAATATTCGCACTCACCATAAGGGTTCCAATTATTGCACCACTGAATCCCCCTAAACTCCATAAACCATGAAAAGACGCCATGATACTTCTTCCATATAAGGATTCCAGAGAAACGGCCTGTGTATTGGTACAAATATTCATCATATTGCCCGTAACCCCGAAGAAATACAACTGAATAGCTAATGCAAGGCTGCTATTTGCCATACCAATGCCGATCATGGATACAGGGAATAAGATCGTAGCCAGGAATAAAATGTTTCTGCTACCGAATTTAGCTACCAGATACCCTGAAAGAGGCAAACCGCTCATAGAACCTGCAGGCAAAGCAAATAATACAGAACCCAATGCCGCAGCACTCAGATGCAGATTTGATTGAATATCCGGTATGCGGCTGGCCCAGCTCGCAAAACGGAGGCCTGATAAAAAAAAGAAAAAAGCCAATGCTAATCGGTTCCTTCTTAACTCTGGTAGATTTAATTGTTGCATGTTTATGCTACAAAGATGAAACATTAATGCTTAACTAACGCAGTTTACAGCTTTGCAAAAGCCCATTTCGCCTATATTTGCAGCCCGAATAAGTTGATTGGTCTATTAGTTTATATGTTGAAAATCCTAACAACTGAAAGCTTCTTACCAATCAACCAATGAACTAATCAACTAATCAACTAATATGTATCGTTCTCATACCTGTGGCGAATTAAGAATTGCTGATGCGAATAAAGAAGTAACATTATCCGGATGGGTACAAACCGTAAGGAAGTTTGGTGCCATCACTTTTGTTGATCTGCGCGACCGTTACGGCATCACTCAATTATTATTTGGTGAAAGCTTACAAAGCGAATTGGATGCCAACCCATTGGGTCGAGAATTTGTGCTGCAGGCAAAAGGGAAAGTGAACGAACGAAGCAATAAGAATTTAAATATCGCAACAGGTGAAATTGAGATCCTTGTAAGCGAATTTAAGATATTGAATAAATCAGCTGTTCCTCCATTTACTATCCAGGATGATACCGATGGTGGTGATGATCTTAGAATGAAATATCGTTATCTCGATCTGCGCCGCAATGCAGTAAAGAAAAATTTAGAATTGAGATATGCTGTGGGTCGTTCCACCAGGAATTATTTACATGAGAATAATTTCATGGATATTGAAACCCCTTTTCTGATAAAGTCAACCCCCGAAGGTGCCAGAGATTTTGTTGTGCCATCAAGAATGAATCCCGGGCAATTTTATGCATTGCCTCAAAGTCCGCAAACATTTAAACAATTATTGATGGTGAGCGGTTACGACCGTTACTATCAGATCGTGAAATGCTTTCGGGATGAGGATCTTCGTGCTGACCGTCAGCCTGAATTTACGCAGATAGATTGTGAAATGAGTTTTGTGGAACAGGAAGATATTTTAAACATGTTTGAAGGTTTGGTAAAACGAATTTTTAAAGATGTCAAGAATATCGATTACACAGAGAAAGTCGAAAGAATGAGTTGGGAAGAAGCCATGTGGCAGTTTGGAAATGATAAACCCGACATTCGTTTCGGCATGAAGATCTGTAATTTGAAATTCCCTGCACATACTTTTCCAACAAAAGAAAGTTTAGCATCACTGATAGGCGGCGTTGATTTTAAAGTATTTGATGAGGCTGAAACAGTTGTTGCCATCGCCGTTCCCGGTTGCAGCGAATACACACGCAAACAAACCGATGAAATAACTGAATGGGTGAAGCGCCCGCAGATCGGCATGAAAGGTCTGGTGACCATTAAATGCAATGCCGACGGAACTTTTAAAAGCAGCGTTGATAAATTTTATAACGAAGAAAAATTAAAAGCCATTGCCACTGCTGCAAATGCGAGTGTAGGTGATCTGATCTTACTATTGGCCGGTGCAGAAGAAAGAACCAGAAAAGCCATCAGCGAACTGCGTTTGGAAATGGGCAAACGTTTGGGCTTTAGAAAAGAAGATGAATTTAAATTATTGTGGGTTATGGATTTCCCTTTATTTGAATTTGCTTTAGAAGATCAGGATGGAGGCGGTGCAGGACGCTGGGTAGCAAGACATCATCCGTTTACCAGTCCTAAGCCCGATCATATTGACATGATGATCAACAATAGTCCAAAAGTTGAAGATCTGGATAAATACTTAGAACATCCTTATGCCAATATTAAAGCCAATGCGTATGATATGGTGTTGAACGGGAATGAAATTGGCGGTGGTTCCATCAGGATCTTCCAAAGAGAATTGCAGGAAAAAATGTTTGCGGCTTTAGGAATGGATGCCGCAGAACAACAACATAAGTTTGGATTTTTATTAGGCGCGTTTGAATATGGTGCACCACCTCATGGCGGACTGGCATTTGGTTTTGATCGCTTATGTGCAATTCTTGGTGGCAGTGAAAGCATTCGTGATTTTATTGCTTTCCCAAAAAATAACAGCGGAAGAGACGTAATGCTTGACGCTCCTTCAACCATTGATGCAAAACAATTTGCTGAATTGCAGATCAAGTTGGATTTGAAACCCCCAACCCCTAAAGGGGAGTAAGAACAATATTCGAAAAACCTGCTAAATTTTAGCAGGTTTTTTATTTAGGATGTAAAAGCTTTTGGATATTGTGCTTTCATTTTTCTGTTAAACTGAAAACGCACTTCATACATAGCTGCAGAAAGAATTCCAAGTATTACTAAAAAGAATAAAATAAGTTGGCTTATCATGTCCGATTTTATATGCCAATCGAAAAATACTCGAATAACGTTAAAAAAAATATTAATCGAATACATGCAAACCATCACAATTATTTCATACCTGCTTTTGGCTTTATAGCTTAATAATTTGAAAGCGCTATTTCTCTTGTCTTTTAAGTCATCTATTAAATAATACTTATTGATAACGTAGAAAAAGAACGGCACAACCGTAAGAACTAATACAATAACACACAATGCTTTATTGGTATGCATCCAAATAGGCACAAAGTATGCAACAAAAAATAAGGTGATAGTAACAATAATCTTGGGTATCGTAAAAAAAGTAAGAAACTCATTCTCAATTAATCTTGATATGTTCTTTTCAATGTGATCCTTTTTGCTTCGAACAATATATTTAAATTCATCTATACTAAATTGTTCACCTGCCAATTCCAGTGCTTCGCTGAAACTTAAAACAGGATTAGTTTTCTGTAAATCTTCAATTATATCGGCAATATGATCTACCAACTCTAGTTGCACATCATAATACTTCACTCCTCTCTTTTCACAGTAAATTGTTATTGCATTTATTTGTGCCTGTTCCAACATGTTATGCCAGTTTGGGGTTTACGATCAGATTTAAACTTTGCATAAACATTTTTAATTCATCCATCGCAACAGAGGTCTGTTTTTTACCTGCTTTTGTCAATGTGTAGTATTTGCGAACCCGGTTGCCGATATTTTCCATTTCAGTGTCAACAACACCCTGTTCTTCCAATCGGTGCAACAACGGATACAATGCTCCTTCTGTAATTTGCAGTTCGCCTTTAGTAATTTCTTTTACCATTTGCGTTATCTGGTAACCATACATTCTTCCATTGTCTTTTAATAAACGCATGATGATGGGTTCCAAACAACCTTTGTATAAAGTTGATTTATTCATAATTCAAACATACATAATTTACCAATACATAATCAAATTATGTATAAATATTTTTTGAGGTCAAAAACATTTCTTTCCCATTTTTTCCTATATTGAGCAAATGAACGATTGCGCACCATCCTGATGGTGATGCAATTTTTTTATGTATACCCAAAAACAAGACCCGCGTATGAGTTGCGAAGAGCTATTGAGACAATATTTCTTATATCCCGGTGTATGGGATGAAATGAACACTAACAATAGTATCCGGTCTCAATACCAGAAAGTGGTCGATGCCCTGCAGCATTTTGATGTAGCTGCTTTACAGCATAAAGACAGGATCGCCGAAGAGCTTTTCATGAATCAGGGAATTACATTTACTGTATACAGCGATAATGCAGGCATTGAAAGGATCTTTCCATTTGATATTATTCCGAGAATAATTACTGCCGTAGAATGGGATCATATTGAAAAAGGCATCAAACAACGCTTAAAGGCATTGAACCTTTTTCTGAAAGATATTTATAACGAACAACTCATCATAAAAGATAAGATCGTTCCTGCTGAACTGATCGCTTCCTGTCCGCATTATACGCGTGAAGTTTTCGGCATCAAAGTACCCCATGATATTTATGTACACATCAGTGGCATCGATCTGATCCGTGGCGATGATGGTAAGTTCTATATTCTCGAAGATAATTTGCGTACACCAAGCGGGGTAAGCTATATGCTGGAGAACAGGGAAGTCACTAAGCGAATCTTCCCTGAAATGCTGGCTGAAAATAAAGTGCGGATGGTAAGTAATTATCCATTGTTATTGCATCAAATATTATTATCGCTGGCACCTCAGCAGATCTCAAACCCAATGGTGGTGTTACTTACACCGGGTGTATTCAACTCGGCTTATTACGAGCATACCTATCTGGCAAGGCAAATGGGCATTGATCTGGTGGAAGGAAGAGACCTGGTTGTTGATAATCACAAAGTATTCATGAAAACGACCAATGGCCTGCAACAGGTACATGTCATTTACCGAAGAGTGGATGATGAATTTTTAGATCCCCTGGTTTTCAGGCCCGATAGTGCTTTGGGTGTTCCCGGTTTGATCGGGGCTTATAGAAAAGGGAATGTTGCCATTGTAAATGCAATGGGTAATGGTGTTGCCGATGATAAAGCAGTTTATGCCTTTGTTCCAGATATGATCAAATATTATTTGAATGAAGAACCTATTTTACCCAATGTACCAACTTATCAAATGGGTGATTCAGAAGCAAGAAAATATGTTTTTGATAATATCCACAACATGGTGATCAAACGCACCAATCAATCCGGTGGCTACGGAATGCTGATGGGCAACAGTGCAGAGGAGAAAGAGATCGAAGCATTCGAAAAAGCAGTAGAGGAAGACCCCAGAAGCTTTATTGCACAACCGATCATAAAACTTTCAACTGTACCTTGTTTTCTGGACGGAAAATTTGTGGCAAGACATGTGGACCTTCGCCCCTATGCTTTGTGCGGTCCCGATGGTATCAAAATAGTTCCCGGCGGATTAACAAGGGTTGCATTGAAAGAAGGTTCATTGGTGGTAAATTCATCACAAGGAGGCGGAAGTAAAGACACATGGGTGGTTGATTAAAGGTTCAATAAGTTAAAGAGGTTTGAAAAGTTTAAAGTTATGGCGACGATAGAGACTTTTGAGCAAATATTATCTTGGCAAGAAGCAAGGTCACTAAATGAAAAAATAGGCAAACTGATTGACGATGGTACTTTTAAAACAAGTTTCAGGTTGATCAATCAAATGGAGGGTTCAGCAGGTTCTATCATGGATAATATTGCGGAAGGATTTGAAAGAGGCGGCAATAAAGAATTCATACAGTTCTTATATATTGCTAAAGCCTCGTGCGGGGAATTGAGGTCGCAATTATATAGATCACTCGATAGAAAATATATTAATGAAAAAGTGTTTGAAGATTTAAGCATTCATGCTAAAAAGATCAGTAGCTTAATTCAAAAACTGATTTCTTATTTAGAACAATCAGAGACAAAAGGAATTAAATATAAAAGCAAAGAAGCTAAGTAATTAACGTATTAAACATCTTAAACTTATTAAACCTTTTAAACTTTCTTGAATGCTTAGTAGAACTGCAGATTCAATGTTTTGGTTAAACCGCTATATGGAGCGTAGCGACGGATTATTGCGTGGCATCAAAACGCATTATATTCTTTTGCTTGACAAAGGAGTGAATGAACATTTATCATGGAGACCCATGCTTCAGGTTTTTACGGCTGCAGCTGAAGATGAAATATTGTTACTGGAACATAATACGGAAGCAGCTTTACAGAAATTGATATCAGACACACAGAATCCAAACTCATTGAAAGTTCTGATCACCAGGGCAAGGGAAAATGCAAGAGGTATGCAGGATCATATTACCAAAGAAGTATGGGAGCAGGTAAATCAAATGTATCATCTGATCAATCAATCTGCTTCATTAAAAGGATTTGAAGCACTCAAAACAATTGATTCGCTAACAAATGAATGTATCTTATATAACGGTGTGGCGGATACTACAATGCCCCGCGGAATGGGATGGAATTTTATGAGTTTAGGCAAATACATTGAAAGATGCCTACTGACCATTGAGATGGCCAATAAGTATTATAGCCTGATTGATTATAAGCTGGAAGAAGAAAAAGATATCTTACAGTGGCGCCCCATGCTTTTGGCATTATCCGGTTATGAATTACACTTAAAAACGTACAGAAGCACAGAGCATAATTTAAACGCATTGCATCAGGTCTTATTCAATGAACATTTTACACGCAGTGTTTTATATACATTAAAAAGAGTGGATAAATATTTTAGCGAAGTGACCAAAGACAATAACAGTGAAGAAAAGGAAGCTTTGACCAAATGTTTGGGAAGGTTAGTAAGTAAATTACAATACACTGATTTTGAGTCGATCAATCAGCTTACTTTGCAGGAATTTCTCAGTGAAACAAGAAAAGAATTGGTTGAATTCAGCAAGATGCTGGCACAGTGTTTCTTTTCTTATTCTTAATTAATTATTATGCCGATTTTTAAGATACATCACATTACAAAATACGAGTACGACAGGCCGGTTAAAGAAAGTACAAATGAAATAAAAATATTTCCATATCAGTGTGCTGATCAGGAAATTTTGCAGCATCAGTTAGAGATCACCGATCATCCTGAAATATTTCAATATACAGATTATTGGGGAAATAAGATCGGCCTGTTCAATGTGTTGGCACCGCATAAAACATTGATCATCGAAAGCCAGCTGATCATCCGCACCACTTTATCGGAAACACTCAATATCAATTTTATTACGGGGTTCAATGACTTAAAAAATGAAGTAAAAGATAATCTTCTTTTATTGGAGCTCAGTAGAGCAGATACAATCAGATCACAAAAAAGCATTGATGAGATCATCACTATTTTAAATCCTGCCAATAAAAGCATTGCTGAAATTGCTCAAAATTGTAACGACTTTATTTTTTCAAATTTTAATTACATCAAAGGCATTACCAATATTGAAACAACTGTTGACGAGATTTTAGAACTTCGTTCGGGTGTATGTCAGGATTTTGCACATGTGATGCTGCAGATCCTGCGCACTTTACAAATACCCTCTCGTTATGTGAGCGGTTATATTTGTCCCAACAAAGATGGCATGCGTGGTGAAGGTGCCACTCATGCATGGGTAGAAGCTTTTATACCGGGAACAGGTTGGGTTGGATTAGATCCAACCAACAACGTTTGGGTTACCAACACGCACGTAAAACTAGCAGTAGGAAACCATTTTAACGATTGTACGCCTGCTAAGGGAACATTTAAAGGGCCAGCCAGACAAAAATTGTCTGTCTATGTTTCTGTTGGCTATGAGGACGGTCATGTGTTCGAAGAAAAAACAAATGTACAAATGCTCACTCTTGCCGATAACGATAAAGAATTATTGATCGACGAAAATTATATGGGGCAACAACAACAATAAAAGAATCAGAGTTCCTATCCAAAAATCAAGTCAAAAAAAAATCTCATCTTGCAGTATCGAAATTTCCTTTATGAAAATTGAACCTGTTTACAAAATACTTTCCTATATCTTATTGCCCATTGCCGGGTTCTTTGCATTTTTGGACCTGTTTGCAATTTTGGCTGCATTGGCCCAACCTGCTATGCTTTTGAGTGTATTTATCATTGCAAGTATGGTAATTTACATTTTTACCAGTTTCCGTTTTCTCACCAACGGCATCATTCAGTCAAAACCCTGCAAACATTCATTAAAAGACTGGATAAAAGTGAATGCCTATGTTAGTATTTTTTTTGTGGTGATGAGCTATATTCAAACGGCTGTGATCTTGGCTGAACCTACCATCATTAAAACGATGATGGGGCAATTACTGGCACAGCAGCAAACCAATCTGCCTGCAGGCACTACCACTGAAACATTTGCCTTGATGATCAAAGCAGTGCTCTACTTTTTGGCCGCATATGCAACGATCTTACTCGTACATATTATTCTTGGCTTCCTTCTTCTAAAAAAATACGATCAGGTATTTGATAAAGAGTAAGAACTATAATTTGCGTAATTTCCATACATGAATTCCAATGCACCATTAGCCGAAAGAATGCGTCCTAATACTTTGGATGAGTTGGTTGGACAGGAACATCTCACCGGCAAAGGAAGCATTCTGCGTAAAGCCATTGAACAAGCCAATATTCCCTCGATGATATTATGGGGGCCGCCCGGTGTTGGTAAAACCACCATTGCCAATATTATTGCAAATACCTTATCGGTGCCCTATTTTCAACTGAGTGCCATCAGCAGCGGAGTAAAAGATGTGAGGGAAGTAATCGAAGAAGCAAAACAAAGTTCAAAAGCCATTTTATTCATAGATGAGATTCATCGCTTCAACAAAGGTCAACAGGATGCTTTATTGGGTGCAGTTGAAAAAGGGATCATCACGCTGATCGGTGCAACCACGGAAAACCCATCCTTCGAAGTTAATTCCGCATTGTTAAGCCGTTGCCAGGTTTATGTACTGAGATCCTTGCAGGAAAAGGATCTGATTGAATTGTTACAACAAGCCATCTCAAAAGACAATATTCTTACACAGTATCAAATCGAATTAAAAGAAACGGAAGCTTTAATTAATATCAGCGGTGGTGATGCAAGAAAATTGTTGAATCTGCTCGAATTAATTGTTTTATCAACCAACAAAAAAGATATCATCATCACAGATGATCATGTGATGAATGTTGCGCAGAAAAAAATTGCTTTGTATGATAAACAGGGCGAACAGCATTACGATATTATTTCAGCATTCATTAAAAGTATGCGCGGCAGCGATCCTAACGGTGCAGTATATTGGTTGGCAAGAATGATCGAAGGCGGTGAAGATGTAAAATTCATTGCACGCCGCATGCTGATCTTTGCAAGTGAAGATGTGGGCAATGCCAACCCAAATGCATTGCTATTGGCCAACGCAACATTTGATGCAGTGAGCAAGATCGGGTATCCAGAATCAAGGATCATTTTAAGTCAGTGTGCCACTTATTTAGCATCGAGTGTAAAAAGTAATGCTGCTGTTGTTGCCATCATGGAAGCGCAGCAGGCAGTAAATCAAAACGGCGATCTGCCTGTGCCTTTGCACATTCGTAATGCACCCACTAAATTGATGAAAGACCTTGACTACGGAAAAAACTATCAGTACTCTCATCTCGGTGAAGGCAATTTCATTGAGCAGGAATATTTGCCCGAAAAGCTTATTGGGACTGCTTTCTACAAGCCGGGTAATAATGCCAGGGAAAATGAATTGCGCAAATTTTTAAAAGAAAGATGGAAGGGGAAGTACAATTATTGATGTTAGATTTTAAATGATAAATTTTTTGAAGCATGCAAAAGTTTTTCATGGCATCAACTCTTGCTACGCTCAGTTCATGGTTCCATTTTCATGGCAGCAAATACGGATAAAAAAGTCCGACACTGAAAAATGTCGGACTTGAAAATTTAAAATTCTACTTAAATAAATTATAGTTTATAAAACGACCTGCTTTCGCTTCCATAGGCTGTACTTACCCGCAGGAAATAAGGCCCACTGATCAGGTATCCGGCTGCAGATATTTCGATCACATTATTTCCCTGAAGCAAAGTTTTTTTACTTGTCCACTTTCTAATTCCATAAATGTCGTAGATAGAAATCTCTGCGCTCATATTATTATCCTTGCTCCATATTGTTGCAGCTAATTTTGAAGATACAGGATTGGGGTTTATGGTCACGATCTTTACCATCTTATCTGTCCCACCCGGTGCAGGCAAAATGCTGTCTTGTATCACAACCTCATTACAGGTTTCACTTTCGCATCCCTTTGCTGTTTTAATTTTGAGACAAACATTATAAATACCCTGCAACGGGAACTCTTTAACCGGACTTTTTTCATTGCCGCCAAGTAAAGTGCCATCGCCAAAACTCCAGTCACGTTCCACAATGCTGTCGCCTAATGCTACGACACTTGAATTACTATTAAACGCAGATTTTTTAGCTGCAATTCTCGTATAGCCGAATGCTGATGTGCAATTATTATTTTTGGGTACAGCAACAGAAATGCAGGCTTTGCTTTCACATCCTTTTGCAGTTTTAATAGTTAAGCATGCATAATAATTTCCCGGATTTGCATACTGATGAGATGGATCAATAATATTACCTGTTATTTGTGTACTGTCGCCAAAACTCCAAATATGACTGATAACAGAGTCACCCAAACCGACAGAGCTTTTACTGTTGAATTTTATATATGATTGCAGACCAATAACAGATGTTTGAACAGAGTAAATGATATTGTTACTGCAAGTGATAGGCGGCGGTGGAACAGGTGCTGCACAGCTTACAATAAAATTACTTTCAACAATATTAGTTCCGGAAATTATTGTCGCTGTATTGGTTAATTTATTTCCATTACAATCTTCAGTTGTTACTATTACTTTTTTAATGGCAGTATTACATGAGAGCGTATCAATATAATAGCCTGCTGAATCTGTAACCTTTGAATTGATGTAGTAACAGTTTGTATTAGAAGTACTGTCAACACTCACTTTGACAAGATGCATTGGAAAAGGAAGTCCATTATTATACTTCACATGCCCTTTTACAATTATAAAATTCCCGACATTATTATTAGTTACCGAAGTGCAGGCTCCGCTTTCGCATCCTTTTGCAGTTTTAATAGATACACATGCGTAATAAATACCTGGCTTACTGTATTGATGCAATGGATCAGCAATATTTCCGGTTAACAATGAAGTGCTGTCCCCAAATCTCCAACTGCGACTGATAACAGAATCTCCTGCAGTAACAAAACTTTTACTGTTGAATTTTACATTTAACAATGGATCGCTTGCTGATGATTGAACAGAATAAAATAAACTGTCGCTGCATGTGATCGGAGGTGGTGGTGCTGCACAACTCACAATAAAATTACTTTCCACAATAATAGTTCCGGGAACTGTTGTAGGTGTATTGACCAACACAATTCCGTTACAATCTTCTGTTGTTATTCTTAGTTTTTTTATATCTGCATTACAGGTAAGTGTATCAATATAAAAACCTGCAGAATCTGTAATTCGTGAATTAATGTAGTAGCAGGTGGGGTTAGTTGTACTGTCAACGCTCACTTTTACTAAATGCTTACCGAAGGGGCTGCCATTATTATATTTTACGTATCCTTTTACAATGATATAATTTGCTAATAGTCCTGTTGAGAAAGCAAGTGAGAAAACAGTAAGAAGAAGTTGGGTAAATACTCTTTTCATATAAGCAGGGGTTAATTGTACAATAAAAGATGCTGCCTAATGTTGAATTGTTGCCTCAAAGTTATAATTTCTGTAACTAAAGTCAATCGAATTTCGCTTGCTGCCTAAAATGGCAGGAAAATGATTCTAACACATGTTGTTAGCCACAAATCCTGCTCACAACCCTATTTCAGTAACTGCGTCGACCGCCTAACAGGCTCCACCGGTAGTGATACATTGAAACTGTCATCAGTACAAATGCCTGTTCATTAAATAATCTTCTTCCTTATCTTTAAACCTTAACTCCCGTAATATGAGAAAACTAGTTTTCATTCTTGCATTGATTGGAATGTATTCCATTTCATTTTCACAATCGATCATTAACCGCGATGCAGAAATTGCATCAATGGTAAAAGAAGTGTCGGCAGATTCATTGCAATCCTACATTAAATCAATGGTGGCTTATGGCACAAGGCATACATTAAGCACGCAAACAGATGTAAACAGAGGAATTGGTGCCGCACGTATCTGGGCATTGAATAAATTCAATGAGTTTTCAAAAAGGTCGGCTGGAAGGATGACCGCTTTTATTGATACCGTTACTTACAGACCCGATGGTAAAAGAGTGGATAAAGAAATCATTTTGGGCAATGTACTCGCTACTTTAAAGGGAACAGACCCCAATGACAAACGTATCTTCCTTATCAGCGGGCATATAGATTCAAGACGAAGCAAGGAAATGGACAGAGAAAATGATGCCCCCGGAGCCAATGATGATGGCAGCGGCTCAGCAGCAGTGCTTGAATGCGCCAGAGTAATGAGCAGTCATAGCTTCCCGGCAACCATCATTTTCCAGATCGTTAGTGGTGAAGAGCAGGGCTTACTAGGCGCTCAGTACATGGCCAATAAAGCAAGGAAAGAGAACTGGAGTATTGAAGCTGTCTTGAACAACGATATCATGGGCAGCAATAACAGCAGTGAAACAAATATCATTGACAATACCCGTATTCGTGTTTTCAGTGAAGGTTTGTCTGTACTGGATACCGGAAGAGTTGCAACAAATATCAGAAATCTGGGATTGGAGAATGATGGCAGGGCAAGACAATTGGCACGCTATGTAAAAGAGATCGGAGAACGTTATGTTGAGAATATTGAAGTCGTGATGGTGTACCGCAATGATCGTTTTTTACGGGGCGGTGATCATTCACCATTTGTACAAAATGGTTTTGCTGCAGTAAGAATTACTGAGATGAATGAAAATTATTATCATCAACATCAGGATGTTCGCAAAGAAAACAATATTCAATATGGTGATCTGGCAGAGTTCATGGACTTTGAATATCTGAGAAAAAATACAGCAGTTAATTTAGCCAATCTTGCCAATTTAGCAAAAGCTCCCTCCATTCCTGATGAAGTAAAAGTGCAAACAAGTAAATTAGAAAATTATACTTCATTGAATTGGAAAGCTCCAAGGAACGGCAAGACAAAAGGTTATTATATTTTGATGAGAGAAACTACGAGCCCTGTTTGGCAGAAGAAATTTTATACTACTGAACTCGTAATGAAATTACCCTACAGCAAGGACAATTATTTTTTCGCTGTACAGAGTGTAAGTGATAGCAATAATGAAAGCTTACCCGTGATACCTGGTGTGGCGAGATAAACCCTTCTGAATAAAACAAAAAAGCCATCAACAAAAATGATGGCTTTTTTATTCATTATTAATTAGCAATTATCAATCCTTAATTGAAACAGGTACTAATCTTTCAGCAACTTTTTCAGTTTCTTCTGCCCCACGCATTCCGCCTTCATGATATTCGGCGTCTTCATTCACATTCCACAGATCATATAATTCATTGCCTGCAATGATATTCTTTGCAGCCAGCATCGCAGTCATCATGCTATGATCCTGATTATTGTATTTATGCATACCGTTTCTTCCCACTAAATACAAACCCGGATAAGCTTTCAATGCTTCTCTTACCGCTTCCACATTTGCTTTGTAAGAATGGTCGTACACAGGGTATGCTTTAGGCTGACGAACCACATATCCATCCACAACAGCAGATTGCTTTGTTAATCCGATCTCTTCAATTTCTTTTTTGGCCAATGCAATTAAGGCTTCGTTACTGCTCGTCCACATACCATCCCCTTCAAAACAAAAATATTCCAGACCATAACAAGCCATGTTTGGATCAGGTACCATATAAGGGCTCCAACTCTTGAAATTTTGTATTCTCCCCACTTTCACATTCGGATCATGAATATAGATCCAGTTATCGGTAAAAGCATCTTCATCTTTACAGATCAATACAACAGTTATAAAATCGCGGTATTTTAAATCCTGAGATGCTTTGAATGCTTTCTCCGGAAACCTGGGATAGGTAGATGCGATCAATTCACGCATCGGTGCAGACGACAACACATAATCAAACCCACCTAAATTTTCGCCATTGCTGGTTTTCACAGTCCATTTTCCATCTTCCAAATGAATCTCTTTTACGCCTGTATTCATTTCAACTTTTACGCCCAGTGCTTCACTTTTTTCTACGCAACGCTCCCACATCATACCCGGACCTTTCTTTGGATAACGGAATGAATCGATCAGTGTTTTAATGATCTTGTCCTTATCACTGTCTTTTGCAGATGGTTTGAACAAAGCATTCCAGATCGCACTACTCAATGATAACCCTTTGATACGCTGAGCAGCCCAATCGGCAGAAATCTCATTACAGGGAATACCCCAAACTTTTTCGGTATATGTTTTGAAAAATATATTGAACAATCTTCTGCCAAACTGATTCACTACCCAGTCTTCAAAATTATTTGGATCTTTTACCGGTGAAATTTTTGCCTGTATATAACTGAGTACACATAAAGTACTTTGAATGATACCCAGTTTGCGCAATGCTTCAAATGCAGCCAATGGATAAGCAAAGAATTTGTGGTTATAATAAATGCGTGAACTGCGTGGACGTTCGAGCATCTCATCACTCAATATCTCTGTCCAGAAATCTTCCACTTCTTTGCTCTTCGAAAAAAAGCGATGCCCGCCGATATCAAAACTATAACCTTTGTATGTTTCAGTTCTTGAAATACCGCCCACATAATGCGGGTCCTTTTCAAACACCACCACATCCTGTTTGGCTTTTCCCAATAAATAAGCTGCGGTCAATCCCGCCGGCCCTGCGCCAATGATGGCAATCTTTTTTGTCATGATAAACATTTTTTTGAGTCAGCTCAATCTCTCTGTTCAACAAGTATTGCCTTCGATTCTATAGTAAAAGAATCACACACTTGTACTGATTCTACTAGTCAACAAATTAACTGATTCAGTCGGCAAAATTGCAAAATAAAACCCGTTCTGCCATGCTTTTTACAAGCTTCACAATAGATTTGCACTTTATCAAAAATAAGCGATGCATCATTTACAATATAAATGGACAACCAAAACTTTCGAAAGCCTTACTCCGGCTGAATTGTATCAAATATTGCGTTTAAGAAGTGAAGTATTTGTAGTAGAACAGAACTGTGTTTTCTTAGATATGGACAATAAAGATCAATTCTCCTTGCATCTGATGGGTTATGATGCTGCAAACTTAGTGGCTTCTGCAAGGCTAATCGCTCCAGGAAAAGTATATGAAGAAATGAGCATTGGCAGAGTGGTAACCTCCCCTGCTTATCGAAAAAAAGGTGCAGGGAGAGAATTGATGCATGTTGCCATTAAAGAATGTTATCGGTTATTCGGAGAATCCCCTATCAAGATCGGTGCACAATTGTATCTCCAGAAATTTTATGAATCATTGGGATTTGCACAAACCAGTGACGCATACGATGAGGATGGAATCGATCATATTGAAATGATACGACCAATTTGATTGATTAGAGTCGCATTATTTTTTATCAACAATTATTTTCTTTACTTGATAGTTCGCGCCATCCCCCAGAACTGATAATAAATACATATGCAAACCATTTTGTGATACCTCAACAGGAATTGTATTGATACCCTTTAATACATTCACATTTTTACTTGATATTATCTTACCGGTGGTGGCATCAAGTATCCTTAAAGTTAGTACTGCATCCTTATCTACTTTAAAACTGGTTGTAAATTGACCATTTGAAGGATTTGGAAATGCCTGTACTTCTCCTGCATCAACCCTGTTGTAATAATCGGCAGTTTGTTTACTGAAAAGAACATTCGCAATAGCACCATTCAGATTGATGGATGACAGGCCTGTTACTTCAAAAGCGAAAACAATTTGAGTGATATCTTTCAAATCAATACTACTGTTAATTGTTGCTGATTTAAAATCGTTGACAGCTATAGAATAGTCTTTGTTATCTGCACTTAGTGGCAAAACATAGTTATACTGATCGGCAAAATTTACAATGCTATTCTTGATCAAATAAACCCTCAGATTTGTGTTAGCTCCCACTGCAGTAAAACGTAAAGTTTTAAAACCCGTGAGGTCTTGCGCAACTCCTCCTCCTTTCAAAAGTTTATACACCGAAACAAAGTTTGATGTAACCGCATTGATCTGAATATTGCGCAAAACATTAAATTCAAATGAACTGTTATTTCTTGCAATGGTATCATTCGTTACTGTAAAGTTCTTTACAGCAGCATTTGCATTATTAAAATCTGCCCCCCAAACACCATCAGACATAAATACAACATCTTCCAGTTCATTATTCAGGTACATTGAAATTGTTGATTCCAATGCATCATTTACAGGAATCGTAACTGCTGATATTGCGTTGGCTGCGACGGTAAATGGAATAGTGCGCTTGGTTGTTGTTGTACTGCTTTCATTGCTTCTGTCTTCAATTACAAAATAGCCGCTGCTGTTGTTACTTTTATTGTTTATAGAGAAATTCAAGTTCATGCCATCTCTGTTTCCGGAAACAATATATGTGGAAGGCAATGCTGCGCTGGATTTGAATTGTTGTACAGGCATTATGGCGTTAAACTTACCCAATATTTCCAAAGCCATATCAATACAATAATATGGTGCTGCCCCCCAAACCTGATAATTGTATAAAGTATCTTCAGCAGTATAATCGGCATTCAACCAGTTTGACTGGAAAGAGAAATTAGTTCTTCCCGCTTTCTTACCGATGGAGAAACTCATGCTGTACTCAATATTGCCGTCAGCTTGCAATAATGTATATCGAACAATATTGAAACCGCTCAATGTAAAATTGTCCATCCCTAATAATTGTGCGCCCTTTAGTCTGTCACAGATAGGTTTGGTATGATCATACAGCACACCCAAGGTTTGGGTTGCAAATGCGGCAGCCCGACACTGATTGTTGAATGTAAAATCCACTGAACATACATCAGCAGCGTTCGTAATTGAAGTAATATCTGTAGGTGTAGTTATATAACCGACAACACCTGAGTCGGGAATGGATGTCGGCATCAGATCACTTAATTTTAAAGCTCCTATCCCCACGCCAAAACTTCTTGGCCCTAATGCAGTATTTATCTTTTGAAAATTATCATAATTTAATTCACCCAACTGATTATTTATGGCCTTATGATACATTCTATTGGTGATGGCATCTCCCAGGCTTTTACTTTCCAATCCACCGCTATTACCGGAAAAAGATATATGCCCGTCGGAAGTAAGATCCGGCATACTGTCTAATTTATTAATACATGGAACCGGCAATACAGTGGCAAAAAATAATACATCATTGAAATCCTGATCACTTCCATACCCATCTCGACGTGTATCTTCAAAACCCACCACAATTCTTCCTGATGCAGTATCATGTAACATAACAGTATGTTTTCGCAATGTTGAATCAGCCTCTGGATTAAATCTAGAATCAGAATATAAGACCCAATTGCCTGAACTAATTGTTTGACTTGATCCATTCCAGCCATTTGCCAACAATACAAATCCGATTGAAGTGTTGGGTGGAAAATTTCCCAGATAAACTTTATCGCCAGGATTTAATCCTCCTCCAAAACCGCTCTTAGATGCATTGGGAAAAATAATATTGATCTTGCTGGGTGCAGGTGCTGCAACCAATGGCGTGTCGGTTGGATAAGCATAATAACCCAAAACATTTTGAAAAGCAGCACCTTCATCTACAAATGTTACCCATATATCCGAAGGGCATTTTACAGAAATGGTCTCTGTTCTTCCATCTGAAATAAGTTGAGGATTGTAAACAGGTACTGAACGATATTCAGGCAAAGTGGCAGTAATATTGCTTCTGAACACAGTCCCAACCGTATCACCCGGTATCACTAAATATTTGGGTGTACCATCACTGTAATAAGCACCCATAAAATGATACTGAGCATACACACAAACCTGCAGTATCAAAAGAATTGATAAGAGAGTTGTTCGTAAAAAAGCAGGTGTAAAATTTATTTTCATTTAAAATGCTTTGTCATTGTATTTATAGAGCAAAGGGAAATACAAACTTGGACTGTTGATATAGTTTATCTTGTTTTATTATTGTAGTCATTTATACTAATTACCCGGCTTTGTGTTGTAAGTGCTTAATAGTCAATTGTATTTACCGCCACCTATTTTAAAGTAAATTTCAATCCCAGACCTCCACTTAGAAACCTCAAACAGCTTTTCTGCTTTGAAAATATACTACCAAATCAGCTAAACAGATAAGATCTGAAAAATACAAAAGGAATCAATGTTGTCACAATGGCATTTTAGCCCATAATGTACTTTTTACCAGGTGTTTACTGCATCTATCGATTTTCATGCCAAATAGTTCATTACTGTTACCGGGCTGACAGCTATTTTCCAGTTGACCTAATTTTAGATTTCACAATTTTAAATTGCATCACATTATTTTATATCTTCCTAAATATTTAACAATTAAGATGATCATCCGTTCTAAGGCTATTTCGTATTTAAAAGTGGGCTATTTGCTGCATATCATGACTTTACTTGAAATAGCATTCTTGATTTTTTTATTTCAAACATGCAGGATCGGAACTTGGCTGATGGACGGAAATTTATTTCTGAAAATGATGCTGCTCCTTCCCTTTGCAATTGCACCTTTCTTTCCGCAATTTGATGCGTATTCCCGTTTTCAGAATTATAAACTGATAAAAGATCATCTTTTTATACGGGGCTTTCAGCCGAGGGTCTTAAAACCATTTATCCAATCACGTTGCCAACGTGACGCTGCCATGATTGCAGCTGAAGAATTGGGCATGGCGAACCAATGCAGAAGCCATTTTTATAACCATGGCTACAGATGGTATCATTTGCTTCCTGATTTTTTATTTACTGAGCCCCGGATACTTAGTTGCAAAGCATTTTGGCTAAATACCTTTTTTGCAAAAAAATATACAGCAAGGTTTGATTACAAAAAGATCGCCGGCAGTTATCAGGAAGAGTTGAACTCGGTTTCTTTACAACAATTTGCTGCGAGTTAACAATCACCAACTAGCTTTGCATTACAATTGAATTGTTTTCCTAAATTTAATTTTATGAGTTATCAGGCTTCACCAAACAGATATAATGAAATGCTCTATCGGCGCTGCGGAAAAAGCGGAGTTAAACTATCGGCATTATCATTAGGGCTCTGGCATAATTTCGGATTTGTAAATGATTATGAGAACAGCAGAAACATTATAAAGACAGCATTCGATGCAGGTATCACACATTTCGACCTGGCCAATAATTATGGCCCGCCGCCCGGATCTGCTGAAGAGAATTTCGGAAAAATATTGTACAGCGATTTTTCCAATTACCGGGATGAAATGATCATTTCATCAAAAGCCGGTTATACCATGTGGGACGGCCCTTATGGTGATTGGGGTTCAAAAAAATATTTAGTAAGCAGTCTGGATCAGAGCTTGAAAAGAATGAAACTGGATTATGTAGATATTTTTTATCATCATCGTCCCGATCCTGATACACCCCTGGAAGAAACCATGCGCACACTGGACCTGATGGTAAGGCAAGGAAAAGCATTGTACGTGGGCATTTCAAACTACCCTGCTGCAGAAGCAAAAAAAGCGATCGACCTATTAAATCAATTAGGCACAGCCTGTTTAATTCATCAGCCCAAATATTCCATGTTTGAAAGATGGGTGGAAGGCGGATTATTAGATGTATTGGAAAATGAAGGGGTAGGCTGCATTCCATTCTCTCCTTTGGCACAAGGATTATTAACCGATAAATATCTGCACGGCATTCCTAGTGACTCGAGGGTTGCAACAAGTGGTATCTTTTTAAAAGAAAGTAATATCACAGCTGCCATAATTGAAAAAATAAGTAAGCTGAATGAACTGGCAAAACAACGCAATCAAAAATTAGTGCACATGGCATTGGCCTGGCTTTTAAAAGATGAAAGGATCACTTCTGTATTAATTGGTGCCAGCAAACCCGAACAAGTGCTTGATTCAATAAAATGTTTGGAGAATATTAAATTCAGTGAAGAAGAATTGAAAACGATCAATACTATTCTAGCTTAATTTCTTTTTCGACCAATCTGCTACTGTAATAAAAGTATACCGTTACAGGTGAGAGATTCAGCAATTGCTGATCGATGGGTATCATGTTGAAGCCCTTTCCGAAAAATCATTTGAATCCTCCTAAATCCACGTTCAGACCAATTCTTCTTTCAAAAATTTTGCAGTAAAACTTTCTTTGTTCTTGATCATTTCTTCGGGACTGCCTTCAAATAAGATCCTGCCGCCGCCATCACCGCCTTCGGGCCCGAGATCGATAATATGGTCTGCGAGTTTTATCACATCCATATTATGCTCGATGATGAGAACAGAATTACCCCTGTCAACTAATTTACTGACAACGTCCATCAATAATTTGATGTCCTGAAAATGCAAACCCGTTGTGGGCTCATCCAGAATATAAAATGTTTTGCCCGTATCTTTTTTACCAAGTTCGGTAGAAAGCTTTACACGTTGCGCTTCCCCTCCACTCAGCGTTACGGCCGATTGACCCAAAGTGATATAGCCCAAACCAACATCCTGCAGCACTTTTATTTTACGATATAACCAGGGTACTGCCTGAAAGAAATCGCAGGCTTCATCTACCGTCATATCCAATACATCGCTGATCGACTTTCCTTTGTATCGGATTTCGAGGGTTTCCCGATTGTATCTTTTGCCATTGCATTTTTCGCAGTGTACATATACATCAGGCAGGAAATTCATTTCAATCACTCGCATGCCACCCCCTTCGCAAACGTCGCATCTTCCGGTTTTTACATTGAAAGAGAATCTGCCTGCATTGTAACCACGGATCTTTGCTTCGGGAACCGATGCAAACAATGTTCTGATCTCTGTAAAGAATCCGCAATAAGTGGCAGGATTGCTTCTCGGTGTTCTGCCGATGGGTGATTGATCGATCTCGATCACTTTATCAATATGCTCCAAACCCTTGATGGTCTTAAACGGCATTGCATTGCCCTTGCTGTCGTAGCAATGCTTCGCTAATAAGGGATATAATGTTTCATTGATCAAAGTTGATTTGCCGCTTCCGCTCACCCCACTTACTACAATTAGTTTTCCGAGCGGAAATTTTACACTCACATTCTTTAAATTATTTCCATTGGAACCATTTAGTTCTAAGAATTTCCCATTTCCTTTTCTTCTTTCTTTAGGAACAGGGATGGATTTCTTCCCGTTTAAATATTGTGCCGTTTCGGAACCCGATAATAATACTTCTTTTGGTGTGCCCTGTGCAACAATTGCACCGCCATGCTTCCCTGCTTTAGGCCCGATATCAACCAAGTAATCAGAAGCCAGCATGATGTCTTTATCGTGTTCAACCACCAGCACACTGTTACCTATATCGCGAAGATTTTTTAATGCTTCTATCAAACGATGATTGTCTCTCTGATGCAACCCGATACTTGGTTCATCCAAAATATACGTGATACCCTGCAATTGCGATCCGATCTGTGTGGCCAAACGGATCCGCTGTGACTCACCACCGCTAAGGGTCTTAGAAGGTCGGCTTAAGGAGAGATAGGTCAACCCCACATCCAATAAAAATTGCAATCTTTCTCTGATCTCTTTTAAAATATCTTTTGCGATCGTATTCTGTTTGTTGCTTAAACGCTTTTCAATTCCGTTGAACCAGGCTAAAAGTTTATCTAGATTCATATCACTTAACTCTGCAATATTTTTTTCATCTACTTTAAACCACAAGCTTTCTTTTCTTAATCTTTGTCCATTGCAGGATGGACAAACAGAAAGTTGCATATATGTTTCTACCCATGTTCTTAATCCATCATTACTTTGAGTAGATGTAAACCATCGTTTCAGCATGGGAATGATCCCTTCATAACTGCCGGTAAAAGTTTGGGGAATGGTTTCATCATCCAGATTCATTTCTAAGCCAGGACTAATATTTTGATCCCCGTACAAGAGCAAATTCAATTGTGCTTCAGATAGATCTTCTATTGGCTTATCCAGACTGATCTTATGTTTTTTTGCAAACACAACAACCTGCTGATAAACACTTGCTTCTCTTTCACCTCCTAATGCATGAATACCGCCTTCTTTTACAGTCTTTGTTTTATCAGGCATTACTTCATCCATATCGATAGTATATACATTACCCAGACCTTTACAAGTTGGACAAGCACCATAAGGTGAATTGAATGAAAATGCATTAGGACTTGGTTCTTCATAACTGATACCCGTATCCTCGCACATCAATTGTTTGGAATACTGAATGGTCTTATTGGTATCATTCAATAATAAGAACATGAGTTCTTTTCCCATTTTTAAACTCTGCTGTACACTCTGACTTAACCGAACCCGCATATCATCCGTAACTGCCAATCGATCTATCACCACTTCAATATCATGGATCTTATAACGGTCAACCTGCATTCTTGCCGTCAAGTCCAGCACTTCACCATCCACTCTTACTTTCAGAAAACCTTTCTTTCGAATGTCTTCAAATAATTCACGATAATGACCTTTACGTCCACGGATCAATGGCGAAAGAACAGAGATCTTTTTACCCTTAAACTTTTCAAAAATATTTTCAACAATTTCCTCTTCGCTGAACTTCACCATTTTTTTGCCGGTATTGTAACTGTATGCTTCGCCAATTCTTGCAAACAATAATCGCATGAAATCATACACTTCTGTCACAGTCCCAACTGTTGAACGCGGATTTTTATTCGTAGTTTTTTGTTCAATGGAAATCACCGGTGACAATCCCGTTATCTTATCAACATCAGGCCTTTCCATATCGCCCATGAATTGTCTTGCATACGCACTAAAACTTTCCATATATCTGCGCTGACCTTCGTTGTAAATAGTATCAAATGCCAAGCTGGATTTTCCGCTGCCGCTCACACCGGTAAAAACAACCAGTTTATTTTTAGGAATAGAGATATCAATGTTCTTTAAATTATGTTCACGGGCGCCAAAGACTTCAATGTGTTCATCTTTCTGTTCGCTCACTGCTTCCAATATCTTTTTATCTTTTGCCATAGTATTGAGGTAAAGATAAGAACAAGGTTTAAGCTAAAAAGTTTAGTTTTTAACACAGAATTTGTATGTAGCCGACCTTACAGTTTTTCCATCAGCTTAGGATCACATAGTTCTTTAGCAGCAGTTTACTGAGCAAAAAATCATTGAATATTTCAATTATCCTATTATTTAAGTAGGGTAACCAATATTTTTCAGTCTCCTTAAACACAATACAGCAAAGCATTTCATTGGACTTAAAAAAAATATTTTAAAAAAGATTTGGCAAATTGCCCTATTCGCCTATACATTTGCAACAGTTCTTTTAACAACACTTATCAAGAAAGGCAGAGGGAATTGGCCCGATGAAGCCTTGGCAACCCACACAATCAACTCGTTTGTGTGAAGGTGCCAACTCCAGTCATGTGCGCATGACAGAGATAAGTCAGAGTAAAGTTTGCAAATAAGACCGATCAACCATCGTCATATCATTTCAAGCTCATCTGACTTCTCAGGTGAGCTTTTTTTATACCCCTAACCCCTGAAGGGAATAAAGAAGCACCTGAAAAGTACTCGCCATTCTTGATTAGAAAATTTATTTACTAAAAAATTAAACACTCCCTTCAGGGAGATGGAGGGTAAAACATATGAGCAACGCAACACAATTACTGCAAAGCATTCCGATCGATCCTTTAACAGGTGCTATCTCAGTTCCCATTTATCAAACATCCACATTCGTACAGGAGGCGCCGGGTGTAAATAAAGGTTACGATTATTCGAGAACAAATAATCCTACCAGAGCAACTTTGGAAAGCATTGTTGCACAATTGGAAAAAGGGGCCGTTGGTGCTGCTTTTGCCAGTGGATTGGCTGCCATTGATGCTGTGGTTAAACTATTGAAGAGTGGCGATGAGATCATTGCAGTGGATGATATTTACGGCGGCGCCTACCGTTTATTTACTCAGGTATATGAACAATACGGCATTAATATCAAATTTGTTGATGCCAGTGACCCCATCAATATTTTCAATGCCATTTCAGAAAAAACAAAACTGATCTGGATCGAAACACCTACCAATCCAACTTTAAAAATCGCAGACATTGAAGCCATTGCAAAAATTGCAAAAGCCAATGGCTGCTTACTTTGCGTGGATAACACTTTTGCTTCACCCGCCTTACAACAACCTCTTTCGCTGGGAGCTGATATTGTAGTGCATAGTGCAACAAAATACCTGGGCGGACACAGTGATACCATTGCAGGGATCGTTGTGATAAAAGATGCAACACTCGGTGCCAGAATTAAATTCTTTCAAAATGCATGTGGTGCAGTGTTAGCACCTTTAGACAGTTGGTTGACGATTCGCGGTATTGAAACATTATTTCTCCGTATCAAACAACATTGTTTAAATGCACAGGCTATTGCAGAATATTTGGAAAATCATCCTGCAGTCGATAAAGTATTTTATCCGGGATTGAAATCTCATCCCAATCATGCTGTTGCTAAAAAACAATCCAAAGGCTTTGGCGGTGTGGTTTCATTTTCTTTAAAACAAGATGAATTAAAACTCGCCGAAGAATTTGTTTCCAAAACACAGATCTTCAAATTGGCTGAAAGCCTGGGCGGTGTAAAGAGTTTGATCAGTCATCCGGCAAACATGACACATAAATCCATTCCTGCCGAAACCAGAAGAGCAGCAGGTGTTGTAGATAGTTTAATAAGATTGAGTGTGGGCATTGAAGAAGTAGAGGATCTGATCGACGATCTTGAAAAAACATTTAAACAACTGAACAGGCATTCTTTAGTACAGGATCAGAACAAAACTAAAGTTGAAGAGAATTCTTTTTGTTAAGAACAAAGAAAAAAACTAAAAGAGAAAAACTAAAGATTAAAAAAAGAAAAACTAAATCGTTGAGAGTGATAAAACCTATCAACAATTAAACTAATAAATCAATAAACTAAATGGTAACGCATAAACAATTGAACATCGGATTATTTGGATTTGGCGTAGTGGGTGAAGGTTTATATAAGGTATTGCAGCAAACGCCATCGCTGAAAGCGCAAATAAAGAAAGTGTGTATCAAACATCCCGGTAAGAAACGTAATGCACCCGCAGACTTATTTACAACTGATAAGAATGATTTGCTGTTTGATGACAATATCAACGTGATCGTAGAAGTGATCGATGATTCGAATGCAGCTTTTGAAATTGTTTCTACCGCATTAAAGAATGGCAAAGCCGTAGTAAGTGCCAGTAAGAAAATGATCGCCGAACATTTACCGGAGATATTGCAATTACAACTGGAAACGGGTCAGTCATTTTTATGCGAAAGTGCCGCTTGTGCTTCCATTCCTGTGATCAGAAACCTAGAAGAATATTATGATAATGACCTGCTTCATTCTATTAAAGCGATCGTGAATGGCAGCACCAATTTTATTCTCACCAGGATATTTGAAGACAAATTAAGCTTTGCCGATGCTTTGTTACTGGCACAACAATTGGGTTTTGCGGAGAGCAATCCAAAATTAGATGTAGAAGGATATGATGCGGTCAATAAATGGACCATCCTATTGAATCATGCTTATGGAATTGTTGAACACCCTGACAATATATTATTTACCGGTATTCAGAACATTCAATTGAGTGATGCAACGGTTGCATCGGAAAAACATTACGATATCAAATTAGTGGCACAGGCCAAGAAATTAAAAGATGGGACTGTAGCTGCATTTGTATTGCCTCAATTTGTAAAAGCCGATGAGCCATTATCCTTTGTAAAAAATGAATACAATGGCGTAGTGATCGAAAGCGGATTTGCAGACAAACAATTCTTTTATGGAAAAGGTGCAGGTAGTTTTCCTACTGCTTCTGCTGTATTAAGTGATATTGCCGCCCTTCGTTATGATTACAAATACGAATACAAAAAATTATATCACCACAAACCACATCATTTAAGTGCTGATTTCTATGTAAAAGTGTATGTGAGTTTTGATGACTGGAAATTTATTCCAAGGGATAATTTCGAATGGATAGAAGAATGGCATGCAGGTGAGGACAGGAAATATTTGATTGGTGTTTTGCATGCAAAAGAATTGTTCAACAACACCTGGTGGAAAGAAAATAATACTTCGCTTATTTTAACCCCCGAACCCATCATTGAAAATTTAGACATCATTAATTTAAAGAAACGTAGCCTTGAGTTGGCAGGTGTTATTTAAAATAGTTTCTGTATTTGTTTTTGGCAATAAAAAAGTCCCGCAATCTTGTGGGACTTTTTTATTGAAATATCTTAGAAGCCGTTTGCGTTAATTATTATTAATTGGTCATGCATATTGTTTTAAATTGACTTCTCTGCGAAAACTCCCTGCCTCCCTGACTCTGCGGTGAAAAAAATCTCAACTCACCGCAGAGCCGCAGAGAACGGTGAGGTTTCGCAGAGTGATATATATGACATTCATTAACTCAACCAACCTCTTAATCTGCCAAAGGCTTATTCTTATCCCGGATGGCTTTAAACTCAGAACCGGCTTTCCATTGTGGCCATTTGGTCTCATTGGCCAATTTCTTTCCTACAGAAAATAATATTTGCATATCCTGCATCCCTCCTTCAAAGGTCCACTTTCCATCAAACTGGTCTGCGGGTCGATGATAACGATTGGCCGTATAATCGTCTTCCATTTTCTTTCCATACTCTTTCCCTTTTCCAACCACATCAATTCCACCACTGCAATCCAATGCAGGCACACCCACTTTTGCCAGACTGAAATGATCGGAACGATAATAATGTCCTGCTTCAGGATGTGCTTCAGGCGCAAGGTATCTGCCCTGTGATTTTGCAATATCCGCTACATAATCTTCCAGATCGTTTTGACCTGCCCCAGTAATGATCACATCTTTTGTTTTTTCCATCGGATTAATTCCGTCCATATTGATATTCGCAACCGTCTTATTTAAAAGATAGATGGGATGTGTTGCGTAATAAGCAGAACCTAATAAGCCCTGCTCTTCAGCAGTCACAGACAAAAAGAGTACAGTACGTTCGGGTTTCTCTTTCAGGTTTTTAAATGCTCTAGCTATTTCCAATAAAGCAGCTGATCCACTTGCATTGTCGATAGCGCCATTATAAATCGAATCGCCTTTTTCATCAGGTTTACCAATCCCTAAATGATCCCAATGTGCCGTATACAACACATATTCATCAGGTCTTTTCGATCCTGTTATTTTAGCGATCACGTTATGCGATAAATTATATTTTGCTTTTACTCTCACATTCAAAGAAAGTTTCTCTCCGAAAGAAACAGCTTTAAAATTATTCTTATTGGCACTTACGATCAGGGATGTGTCTTTACCGGCAGCTGCAAATAATTTTTTAGCCGCATTCGCCGAAACCCAGCCCTGTAAAGCCAGATGCGGTTCTTTATTGCCTTTTTTATCGAGGTATAAATTAGAACTGCCCCATGAATTCTGTACCACACTAAAAGGATAAGATGCGGCTTTTGTATCATGAATGATAAAGCAAGCTTTGGCACCCTGCCTTGCAGCTTCCTCATACTTGTAGGTCCATCTTCCGTAATAGGTCATGGTATTGCCTTTGAATATTGTTGAATCATCTGTTCCAAAACCGGGATCATTCACCAATACCAACACTACTTTTCCTTTTACATCAATGCCTGCATAATCATTCCATTTATATTCGGGTGCCACTACACCATAACCGGCAAAGATCAATTCATCATTCTTTAAAGAAATAAGAGAATCTGTATTCTCTGTTGATACAACAAAATCGCTTGTCCGCTGCAGATCAAAATTTCCTTTTGCTGATTGAACTTTCATAACAGCATCAGCCGTTGGTGTGATCTCTACGAGTGGAACATCTTGAATATAACTATTGCCATTGCCGGGCTCCAGTCCAAGATTCTTAAATGTTGTTTGCATATAATCAACTGCCTTTATCTCTCCTGCTGAAAAAGGTTTACGGCCCTGAAAGGAATCTGATGCCAGGATCTTTATATGCTGCGTAAGACTGTCTTTATTGAATACTGTAGAGTCTTGGTCTGCTGAAGAGCTGCCCTGTTTACAGGCCGTATAACTCATTGTGATGGCTGTTATCAAAAGACAAAAAAACATTTTTTTCATGTGTCTGATTTTCCAAACAAGATAGGAAATAAAAGAGAAACCTGCAGTTCGTTCATCAAAAAGCAATTCAATCAATTACATTTGATGCTAGAAAAATAATTTATGGAGAAACTTTCACTTGATCAGTTCAAATCGGGGTTAATCATGACAATAACAGGCTCTTTCTTGCTGTTTCTGTTTAGCTGGATCATTGGAAAAGATGAACTCTTCCTTTTGCTGAATGCAGATCTTGGAAAAGGGGCAGATTATCTTTTTATTTTCTTCACATTTTTGGGTGATGGTATCTGGTGGATATTGATTCTTATTTTATTCATTCTTTTCAGAAGAAAATTTTTACCGCTTTTATTATTTTCATTCCTATTCTCAGAAATCTTTATCGAATCATTCAAATATTTTATTCTTCCCAATGAACCAAGACCTATTACTGCTATTGCAAACAGCAAACTGATCCATACTGTTGCGGGTGTAGAATTACATACCATCGCAAGTTTCCCTTCGGGGCATACTACTCAGGCTTTTATATTTTTTTTATTGGCTTGTTTGATGATCGATAAAAAATGGATTGTATCTATTGGATTTCTATATGCAGCATTGGTTGGCTATTCCAGGATCTATCTGGCTCAACATTTTCCAAGAGATGTTGCAGGAGGAATGTTCTTCGCAAGCATCAGCGTTTTATTATCCGTTCTCATCTATCAAAAATGGTTTGAAAATAAAAAAGCCCTGCAATAAAATTGCAAGGCCTTTCTTATCATTCTTTTGATCCTATTTTTCAGGATTCAAAACTGCTTTCACATAATTGCCAAAATTAAAATATTTCTTAGCCGCATCCTGTAACTGCTGAACGGTGATGGCATCTATTTTTTTAGAATAGTCGAGAAGCCATGCGGCATCTTCTCCATTGATCCATGCACTGCTCAATCCATCCAGCCAGTAATCATTTTGTTTTAATTGATCCTGATATTGTTTCTTCAATGTTTCTTTTACCTTATCGAGGTCTTTTTGTTCGATCCCCTTATCCTGTGCATCTTTTATCAATACAAATAAGGCATTTGTCAATTTGTCAACATTCTCAGGTCCGCATGGAAAACGAACGGTGATATTATACTCATTCGTTGGCCTTTTAGAAATCCCGCCACCCATACCACCGGTATAAATACCACTCATTTCTTCACGCAGTTGCTCAATGATCTTGATATTTAAGGCATCGGTCAAGGCTTTGATGATCAGGTTTTCCTCTTTACTGTAAACGGCTTCGCCTGTAAAGATCACATTCACCTGGCTTTGTTTTGCAGCTCCCTTCACAATGGTTGCACTCACCACACCTTTTACAGGCCTTAATCCAATATCGGTAAATTTATTTTCCTTCTCTTTTGCTGGAAGGCTTGCCAGATATTTTTCCAGTAAAGGCTTGATCTTATTCATATCAATATTCCCTACAAGTGTAAAATGCAAACCATAGGCATTACTATAGATCTCCTTATATATGGCGAATGCCCTTTCCATATTTATTTTATCAAAGTCTGATGGATCCGGTATACCACCTGCCCATGGATTATTATGATACAGGATCTTCGATAAAGTATCTGCAAAATAGTTGGAAGGATTTGCTTTCATATTTTGAATGAATCCTTTCTCCTGTGCAATAAAAGCCTTGAACAAGGTTTCATCTTTTCTCGGTTCTGTAAAATACAAGTGAACCAACTGGAAAAATGTTTCCAGATCTTTTATACTGCTATTGCCCTGTATACCTTCTTCTGTTGGATTGATATAGGGTTGAACATTCACAGTTTTACCTGAAAGAAATTTTTCCAGATTAGTAGGAGTGAAACCGGCAACACCCATTGTCTGTACTACAGTGGCAGCATTCTCTGCATTTTGTTTATCCGCCAAACTATAGTTATAAGAACCACCTAATCTCCATGCATCCATCTGAATATCATCATTCTTGAATTCTGTTGGTTTGATGGTTACAGTAATGCCGTTACTTAAAGTAATATCCGTTGTTCCCAATGCGGTATTTGTTTTTTCAGCTACGATCTTTCCTGCAACGGGTTGTTTTTCCAATAAGGATTTTGCAATTACTTTTTCTTCGTATGCTTTTACCGGGATCTTATGTGCATCGGCTAATAATGTCAACAGGTTTTCTGCGGTGGGAAGTTTCTCTTTGTTTTTGTCGGAAGAAAGGATCATCGCAAATTTTCCCTGTTTAGATTCCATATTCTTCGCATACGCATTCAATTCTTCCAGGGTTATTTTAGGCAGGATCTCTTTTACAAAATTATATCTGTTGCGGATCCCGATAATAGGTGACGCGGATGTATAATGATTGATATAGCCCTGCACCAAAACACCTGATTCGGTTTTGTCTTTATTGATAAATGCCTTCTCCGTTTCATTCCACAAATTACTTTTCGCCCTTTCCAGTTCTGCGGGAAGGAATCCGAATTGCTTTACGCTTTCTGTAGTTGTTACCAATGCATCTACCGCTTCTTTCACGGTTTTATTTCCAACCACTGCAACCGAAGCAAATTCGCGATAACCTCGGATCATTTCTTCAAAGGAAGCCTGACCAAATACAAATGGTGCATCAGCCAACTTGGTCAATTCGCTTAAACGCTGATTCAGGATAGCATTGAAGAGGTCTTCGATGATATTTTGTTTGTAATCCGCCCAGGTAACGATATTCTTTTTCTTCTCTACAAAATTGGTGATCGCTACAACAGTGTAAGGGAATTCCTTATCTGTTACAACAACAGCATCATCCTTCTTTCTTTCGGCTATTGGAATGATAGCAGGTCTTGGTTTCTGATTGACAGGATTTTTAAACTGACTAAAATGTTTAATGATCTCCTTTTCTGCCAGCGCAGGGTCAATATCACCTACAACGACCACAGCCATCAGATCGGGGCGATACCATGTTTTATAAAAACGCTTTAAAGACTCGGGTTTAAAACTTTCCAGGATACTGTCTTTACCGATCGGTAATCTTTGTGCATAGAAAGAACCGTTGAATAATTTAGGGAAGAATACTTTCATCATTCTTTCCGTTGCATTTTTACTTAAACGTGATTCTTCCAGCACAACACCCCGCTCCTTATTGATTTCCGCTGTATCCAATAATGCATTACCGGCCCAATCTTCCAGAATGGTAAAGCCGCTGTCGATCTTTGACTGATCATCTGTTGGAATGGGTAATATATAAATGGTCTCATCAAATCCTGTTTGTGCATTTAGATCAGCACCGAATTTTACACCGATCGATTGCAGATAACTCACCAACTCATTCTTAGGAAAATGTTTCAGTCCGTTAAAATTCATATGTTCCATGAAATGCGCCAATCCCTGCTGGTCGGCATCTTCTAACACAGAACCCGCATTTACTACCAATCGAAGCTGTACTTTCTTTTCGGGCTTTACATTCTTTCTGATATAATAGGTTAATCCATTGGGCAGTTTACCGATCTTCACATTACTGTCAACAGGCAACTTCCCTGTTAAGTTAAATTGTGCAAACGAATATTGTGCAGCTATGGAAAACAGCAACACAAAGAAAATGCGGAAAGGGTTAAAGATTTTTTTCATAGAATTTCATTGAAGTAGCAAATAGAATTTTTAATACGCTAATATATAAACTAAAATTTAGATTTCTCGCAGGGAAAACCCCATTCTAAATGAAAGAATTAAAACTTAACAAAATATAATAAAAAGTCCCGAAGGATCTTCGGGACTTTTATTGTGAGCATATCTATTGTCAAATATTGCGGTCTGTCGGGATCCCATTAATTTTTAATCAAAGAGAATTTATACTCTGTTACGCTATGGTATTTCTGTCCCGGCAATAAGATCGTGCTTGGGAAATTGGGTTGATTAGGAGAATCGGGATAATGCTGCGTTTCTAAACATAGCCCGGTATGTTGATTGATCGGTTTTCCGTTGCTTGTTTTTAGTTTGCCATCCAGGAAATTACCGCTATAGAACTGCAAACCGGGTTCTGTTGTAAATACTTCCAGTTTCCTTCCGGATACAGAATCTGTTACTGCTGCAACCAATTGTAAGGAACTGTCTTTTCTGTTCAAAACCCAGTTATGATCATAGCCTCCCTTAACACTATCGATCCTTGCTCCTATTTTAGTTGCAGTAGTAAAATCAAAAGCTGTGGATTTTACAGATTTGATCTCACCGGTCGGGATCAGTGTACTATCAACAGGCGTATAATGATCTGCATCGATCCATAAACTATGATTCAAAACTGTGTTCGAAGGATCGCCTGTTAAATTATAATAGTTATGCTGTGTAAGATTAACGGGAGTTGCTTTATCTGTTTCTGCATTGTATTCAATTTTCAATTCGTCATTTTCTGTCAATGTGTACTGCACAGTCACTTTCAGATTACCGGGATAACCTTCTTCACCATCTTTACTTATATAGGTCAATATCAAAGAAGGAACAGAATCTGATACAACTACTGCATCCCATACCACTTTATCGAATCCTTTCAAACCGCCATGTAAATGGTTCTTGCCATTGTTGGTGGCTAACTGGTATTGTTTTTTATCCAATGTAAATTTCCCGTTCGCAATACGGTTTCCGTATCGGCCGATCAATGCACCAAAATAAGGAGGAGGTGCCATGTATCCACTCAGACTGTCAAAGCCTAATAAAATGTTTGCATTGTTTCCGTTCTTATCCGGAACGATCCATGCTGTAACCGTTCCACCATAATTCGAGATCTTAACTTCTAACCCATTTTTATTGGTGAGTGTGTAAAGATCAACCTCCTTATTATCTTTTTGTCCCCACAATACTTTCTTGATACCGGGTTGAACGGTGCTATTATTTTTTCCCGAACTGCAGGCAGTAAATATGATTGCGGCAAAGATCAGGAAGGCTAGATTTTTCATTGTCGTTTTATTTTTTGTTTGAATTTAGAAAACCACTATTGATAATAGTGGGTGATTCAACAAGCAGTTTGCGTATGTGGAATGCTGTTTGACAAGCTTTTGTTTATAAGTGTGAAAATAACACTTATTTTCAATCAGCACAAAAATTTTGCTGTCATCTCCTGCAGGTCAATTTTCAAATATTAAATCCAGCATACAGTTATAAAAAACTACTAAACCCCCGCAATTCAAATCAGTAGCCATACTGACCGATTAGCCATTCCAGCCTACTACTTTCTCCTCCTCTTGTCCCTGATTAATTATCCAATAACCCTAGTTCAAACCATAATTCAACTACCTATAAGCCTCATATAAACCATATCTAATCAAGGTAGCTTATATGAGGCTTATATGAGGCTTGTATATGGGTTATATGAGGGTTATCTCCGAATATGGTTACAATGAAACAGGAATCATCTAGCCCTTTATCCCTTAATAATACAGCCTGAAACCAAATGGGCTTAACAGAACTAAAAAAGGCAAGCTGTTATAAACTTGCCTTTTTGCTGTACTGCCTTGCGCAGTATAAAAAAGCGCTGCATTTTCAGTGTGATTTGAAGTCCATATTTATAATTTGACCCTGATCTCCTTTCCTGAATAGAGGACGGATCTATCTATTTTATTGCTGGCATCAGTATTGGATCCGTGCTCCCTGTTCACCAATACAACATTAAAAACATGGTCTTTGATCATTCCCGGAAACGCACCCTTTGTATCAGAAAAAATGAGTTCATGCAATCTGTCATTCCACGAGAGTTTAATAATTGCATAGGCCCCTTTTTCATAATTATAATTATCGTTCTCATCCTCATAATATTCAAATTGCGCATCGGCACCGGGATAAATTCTCAATTCAATACTATCGGAAGGCTTTTCCGTTGCATATTCCATCACAGGCCCCATCGGAATGATCGAACCCGCTCTAACATACAATGGAATAATGTCTATAGCTGCAGATGCTGCAATAGTTTGTCCACCCTGAAGCAGCTTGCCCGTATAAAAGTCGTACCAATTAGCAGCTGCCGGTAAATAAACAGTACGTGTATTTTTTCCTGAGGATGCATTCCGGCCGCTGTACAATTGTTCGGTTACGGGATTGACAAGAAACGCAGGACCGAACATATATTGATCGGGGATATTGATAATATTGGGATCTGTCCTGAAATCAAAAGCCAGTGAGCGTAGAATGCTGCTGTTATATCTGGTTACTGCTGCAGATAATGAATAGATATAGGGTAGCAAACGATATCGAAGATCGTCGTATTTTAAAAGGATGGCTTTCGTTTTATCATCCCAATTTTTGGAGAACAAAGCCCTCTCGCCTTTTCCATGGATGCGAAAGATGGGACTAAATGTTCCAAACTGAAACCAGCGGATAAACAGTTCTCTGTATTCGGGTGTAGACCAATCAGGAATTCCTTCAGGTGAAACCCTAGACATATAACCACCAATATCGGAAGTCCAGTATGGAATACCCGAAACGCATGCATTAATTGCTTGTGGTATCTGATTTTTCAAAGAAGAAAAAGTTGTTGTGATATCGGATGACCATAATGTTGCTGCATTGGCTTGTTCGCCGGCAAATGATTGACGGATCAAAAAGAATGCTCTTTTATTAGGTATATCCTTGCGCCAGTTTTGATACAAACCTTTACTGTGTTCCAGCGAATAGGTATTAAAATAATCGATGCCCTTTCCTATAGAAAATACAGCTTTCCTTCGCTCATCCAGTAAGGATCCATTATCAGGTTCGCATTGATCTACCCACCATGCATCCCATCCATAACGTTTCACCAAACTATCTCTTGCCTGCTGCCAGTAAAGGTCACGGGCTTTGGAATCGTGTGCATCATAATAGGTATCGAAGGTCTTAACAAAAAAATTATCCCAGGTGATACTGGTGAGTGCGCCGGCTTTTTTAAGTGCATCAAAATTTGCAGTATGTTCTCCAAACACAGGCCATATAGAGATCATGGCATGAAGATTTGCCTGATGTAATTCATCCACCATTGCTTTAGGATCGGGATAACGGATTGGATTCAACACATGTGAACCAATGGGTAATGGTTCCCAATAAAACCAGTCCTGAACAATCACATCAACGGGAATATGATTATTGCGATAGTTGTTTTTTACTGATAATACCTCATCCTGTGATTTGTAACGATCCTGTGATTGAAATAATCCGAATGCCCATTTAGGGAACATGGGTGCTTTACCTGAAGCCGTACGATACAGATCAATGATATGATCGAATTCAGGCCCGTAAAAAAAGTAATAATCTATTTGCTGACCGCTTTCAGAAACATATTTAAACTGTGTATTATCTGCCTCAGCTCCATAAAATGCAGAAGCAGCATAATTATCCCAAAGGAACCCGTAACCTTTTGTAGATAGCAAAACAGGGATCGCGCCGGTCAGGTATTTGATCAGCATATCCTGATTACGCCCTTTATAATTAATGGATAAAGAATCTTCAGGATGGCAACCGAGACCGTATAAAGCTTCATCTGCGGGAGAATTGAAACTTGTGCTACAGTTATAGGTATTGATGCCGGCAATGGTTACAGCCTGCATGGTTTTATTATTCAGCTTATCTTCTGAAGTGATCAATTTTCCATCATGATCTAAATAAGTAATGGCCTGAGTTGATTTATCGACCAAGAGTTTTAGCTTACTCGTTGTAATCACAATATTGCCGTTGCCGTCTTCCATCTTAAAGTATACTTTCTCAGTCCATTTATTATTGATCACCAAAGAAGTTTTCGCAGAGAGCTTAGGAAGTATGGTATACCGCACTTCAATAATATCGGCACTGCATATTTTGATCTGCATCTGACCCTTATCCAGATAAAAGATAACGCCTTCGGCATCTTGTTTATAGGATCGGATCAATGCATTTGCAGTATTTGAAGCAGCAACGCAAATGAGCAAGAGAAGCAGGGCTTGTATTTTTCGCCTGAAATTTAATTTGATTGCTGTAAGCATAAAATTCTTGTTTTTATTTACCCGATATTTATTAGCAGATGAAAGCGAATTTCTAAAAGCTTTATTTCAACTCATCTAAAACAGCATGATCCAATCCTTTTAGTTCATGGCTTCCTTTATTCAGGAGATCTAATACAATGATCTCATTGCTTCCTTCATGCATCCATTCCACAGGAAGGTAGAGTGTTTGCTGCGGACCGATACTCCAGTATTTTCCCAGATTATGTCCGTTCACCCAAACGATCCCTTTACCAAAATTGCGCATATCCAAATAGGTATCACCTACTGATTTAATATCGAAATTCCCTTTCTGTAACATAGGAACATCCTTTACAGGATCATTCTTCTTGAAACTAAGAGAAGGAATATCATTGAAAGGAAGCCCATACATGTTCCAATCTTTCAATTCTTTATTATTGAGTTTTACACTTTCGGTGATTCCCTTTTTATTTTGCAATAAATATTCACCGAAATTGATACGCCCCATATTCTCAACAAGAATATCGATTGTAACTTTTCCTTTAGGCAGATCAAGGGCAATACTATCCTGATTCAATCTCCTGTCCAGCACTCCTGCTTTTTTCCCATTAATAAAAATAATTCCATAATCACGCAGGTTATTAATTTTTAAAACACCTGAAATATTTCCATCTGTAATAGTGCGATACAATACAAACCCGTAAGCCTGATTCAGATCTTCAAAACTCAAGGGAGCATCATTGCTGATGGCTGCAGGGAGTTGATCAAAAACACTGCATTGTTTTGTAAAGTTTATTGCAGGAATAGATATTGATCTCTTTTTGTCAGGAACGGATGGAAGTATTTGTCCGGCAGGCAAATGCTTTTGGATCACTTCTCTGAATTGCATGAATTTTGCTGTTGCATTACCTGCTTCATCTAAGGGGGCATCGTAATCGTAACTGCTGATCTGCGGTTCAAAAGGGCTTATATTCTTTTTATAATTTGCACCATTCATGAATCCTCTGGTGGTTCCGCCATGAAACATATACATGTTGATAGAAATACCATTCGATAAAACAGAGTCCAATGCCGCAACATATTTATCCGGTGATACCGTATGATGTTTTGTTCCCCACCAATCGAACCATGCGGGATACCATTCTGCGATCATATAGGGACCTTTTCCATTATTATTTTGCCGGATGATTTTCTTAACTATTCCCGGATTATCCAATCCGTTTACTGCAGGCAATAAACCGGGCAAATGACCTTTCGCTACATCAGTGGCAGGATCGCAAGTGTATAACAATCCATCAAAGCCCGCATCTATAAACATCTTCCTGTTAATATCAAGATACTCTTTATCGCTACCGTATGAACCATATTCATTTTCGATCTGTATCATTAAGATATTCCCTCCATGATTTATTTGCAGCGGTGCTAATTGTTTACCGACTGCATTAATATAATTTCTATAAGCCTCTAAATATTGTGATTCCTTACTTCGAACGATCAGTCCTTTTTCATTTTGCAACCAGAAAGGATAACCGCCAAATTCCCATTCGGCGCACACATAAGGGCTTGGCCTTAATATCACCCATAATCCTTCTTCCTGTGCGATCTTTACAAATGCTGCCACATTATTATTGCCCGTAAAATCATATTTGCCTTTTAAAGGTTCGTGCAAATTCCAGAACACATAAGTGCTGATGGTATTCAAGCCCATGGCCTTCGCCATCTTTAATCTTTGTCGCCATGCTTCCTGATGAACACGAGGATAATGGATCTCTCCGGAAATGATCTGCAAAGGCTTTCCATCCAACAAAAAAACAGAATCACCTAAAGCAAAGTTGTGTAATGCCCGCTGAGAAAAAACAGGCAAAACAATAGAAAGTATACAAACAAGAATCAAAATACTGCGTTTCATCCTATACTATTTTGGAATTTAAATTTTAGTTTCATAATGTAAAAGAAATAGCTTTCTCTAAAAGTTAATAAGTAAATAAAAGGCACAAAACCGTGATTGCTAGTGTGTATAGCTAAATTAAGCATAACCATGCAAGTATCACTGAAATCAGATAAGCTAATAATAGAATCAAACACTTAAATTTAAGTTTCAAAGTCATATATGATAAGCATATCGTTTTTATATACGGCAGATACATTTATTATAAAGGGCCTATTACAAATAATTGCGAAGGCTGAATGAGAAAATCGATCCTGATATTATTTCTTTTCTTTTGGTATACCCGATCAAACGGACAGGGTTGTACTACATTGGGACAAACACCAAACACAGCATTTCCCGTATGCGGTACTTTTGTTTTTCAGCAGCATTCTGTTCCAATCTGTACAAACGGAACAATACCTGTACCCGGTTGCGCAGGAACGACCACTTATAGCGACAAAAACCCTTATTGGTTTCAGTTTACCTGTTATCAGGCAGGCACATTAGGTTTCGTAATTACTCCAGATAATTTGGGTGATGATTATGATTGGCAGTTATTTGATATTACAGGGCATAATCCGAATGATGTATATACAGATGCCAGCTTATTTGTGGTAGGTAACTGGTCAGGTTCTTCGGGCAAGACGGGATCTTCTGCAGCGGGAACAGCTGCAGTACAATGCGCATCAGACCCTGCAGCCAATGTAAATACATTCAGCAGCATGCCAACCTTGCAACTCAATCATATTTACCTATTGATGGTCAGTCATTATACCGATACACAAAGCGGTTATGATTTGTCATTTGGCGGCGGCACGGCAAGTTTGGTTGATCCACTTATTCCTGCTTACCTTAATGCTGCAGGCAGTTGCGGCGGCGATAAAGTGTATATTAAATTAAACAAACGAATATTGTGCAGCAGCATTGCCCCCGATGGAAGCGATTTTAAAATTCTACCGTCAAATGTTTCAGTCACTGCTGCATCAGGATATAACTGTTCAAATAGTTTTCTTACCGATTCGGTAATTGTTCAATTAAGCAACCCTTTATCTGCTAATGCATACAATATTGTTCAACAATCGGGGACTGATGGGAATACTTTATCAGATAATTGCAATAATTCCATAGCCGTAAATTACAGCAAAGACTTTGTCATTACCGATCAGCAATTGATCAAAGCAGCATTTAATTTTAATTTGAATTATGGTTGTAAAACTGATACTGTTTCATTAAAACTTGCAGGTCAGAATATCATCAGTTGGTCGTGGTTTTTTGATGGCGCTGCCAAGAGCGGCCTTCGAAGCGATACTTCTGTTTATTATAACTTTTACGGACAGCACAGTATAGAATTAGTTGCGCAAAACAGTGTATGCATCGATAGTGCGGGAATCACTTTCAACCTAACAAATTCTGTTGTAAAAGCTGTATTTACCTCACCTGATTTTGCCTGTCCTTCCGATTCCATTCAATTTACACAAAACAGTATCGGTAATATTCAATCATGGGAATGGGATTTCAGCAACGGACAAAAAAGTTACCTGCAAAACCCACCTGTACAAACCTATCCGTCCGGCAGCAGCATAAAATATTATCCTGTCCGTTTAACTGTTACCGATTCTATCGGTTGTTCGGATACAACTTATAAGACCATTAAAGTAGCCCCGAACTGTTATATTGCTGTACCCTCTGCATTTACACCCAACGGGGATGGATTGAATGATTATCTCTATCCTTTAAATGCATACAGAGCAACCAATCTCATTTTCCGTGTTTACAATCGTTATGGGCAAATGATCTTTGAAACGAAAGACTGGACAATGAAATGGGATGGTACGTACAAAAGTATTCCTCAACCCAGTGGAACCTATGTATGGACATTAGAATTCACGGAACCATTGACAGGTAACAGGATCTCGCAAAAAGGAACGACTGTTTTAATTCGATAAAACTGGTGCTGATCTTTTACACTAAATAAAAAATACTGAATCGCAATTATTTAGACTTCTTTGTTGAAATAAGAACAACACCATTTGCTCCCTGTGAACCCCAACTGGACAATGCAGCAGGATCTTTCAATACTTCAATTGATTCTACATCATCCCTATTCAGATCGCTGAGTGAACCATTATAAACAAAACCATTGAGAACGATCAGCGCAAAATTGTTAGCAGTCAAACTCTTGATCCCATGTATCAAAACCTTCATTTCGGGGCCTACATAAACAACCTGTACGCCTGCAACTGATTTTAATAACTGGTCAATGCCTAATTCTTTGTTACGCTGAATTAATTTTTGATCAACAGTTGTTGACTGAGTTGTTTGTGACTTTGCTGCAGTGCTGCCAGTGTCTTTTTTATTTGTAGTTAGATCAAAGGTCAAAGAAACATCGATTGATGTTTTTCCTTTTATGGATATTTTCTGAGTAGCAAATCCCGGACCCGAAAAGAGTAATTTCCCTTTAACAGGTGCTATGATCTGATAGAATCCCATCGAATCAGTAAAAACTTCTTTTGAAGTTTCTGCCGACTTAACACTTACTCCCATCAAGATCCGATTAAAAACATCGGTCACATAGCCCTTTACTGTTATCTCCTGGCTGAAAGAGTGATTGATGAAAAATAGTTGGAATAAAAAAATGATTCCGCAAGCTTTTAAAAGTGATGAGTATTTCATAACAAAATATTAAATGATGATGATATATTCTTTCGTTAAAAGTCCGCTTGAATTGATAAACCACATAGTTATTAAGATAGTTTTATCAAATTACAGATCGGTGATAGGTTTGAATTTTGGTACTAATAATTTCATGATACCCCAAGCAAGCAAATATGTAAGTCCGCAAAAAATAAACATGATGAGATAAGCTGTCTGAGGATGAGACAAATATGCTTCATTTAAAAACCCCGAAGCTTTAGCTATAACATAGCCCCCCAAGCCCCCTGCTGCAGCACCTATTCCGGTAACACTGGCAATGGCTTTTTTAGGGAACATATCTGAAACAGTTGTAAATATATTGGTACTCCAGGCCTGGTGTGCTGCGGCAGCAATACATATCACTGCAACTGCAAATACAGATGCCATGCTACCGAATATTTCTTTATTGCTTAAAAATTGCGCGAATAGAATGGAGAGCGGGAAAAAAGCCATTATTAATAATGCGGTCATTCTTGCTTTATATACATGCCATCCTTTATTCATGAATCTTAATGGAATGGCTCCACCATAAATACTTCCGATGATGGAAATACCATATACGATGAAAGTAGGCAGCATTATTTCATGCTTATCCATACCAAATTGTTTTCTCAAATAGTCCGGTAACCAAAAAAGGTAAAACCACCATACACCATCCGTCATGAACTTACCCAGGAAAAATGCCCATGCTTGTCTGTATTGGAATAATTTCAACCAGGGTACTTTTACTTTTTGCAACTCCATTTCTGCTTCCGTGAGATTTGCATCATCACTGTGTATATAATCAAATTCAGCTTTTGAAAGTTTTTTATGGCGTAAAGGATGCTCATATAATCTAAACCAAAAGAACAACCAGAAAAAGCCTACTGAACCGGTAAGGATATATGCCATCTTCCATCCTAACTGATCGCCAAAATAGATCAAACACCATGGAACAAATAAGGCTGCGATCATGGCCCCGATATTGGTACCGCTGTTCACAATACCAAATGCCAATGCTCTTTCCTTTTTAGGGAACCACTCTGCTATTGTTTTATTTACTGCCGGGAAACCACCTGCTTCACCAATACCAAAAAAGCCTCTTAGAATGATGTGCAGCAAAACGGCTGAACCGGCAAATGCATTCAGAATGCCGAATACAGACCAAGTAATGAGTGATAATGCCAACCCCAATTTCGTTCCTATCTTGTCTATCACCCATCCTGTTAAACTGGATATACAGGCATAACACAAAATAAAAATGCCTATCACATTCGAATAATCAATTTCACTCCAACCAAAACCTCCTTTTGCTGTGGATCTGCAAAAAAATTCTTTCAGGTAACCAATTACCTGTCTGTCTACATAATTAATGGTCAATGCAAAAAGTAGCAATGCTACAATTACCCATCGGTATTTACCAATTGTATTTGCTGTCATTGTAAGGGTTTGAGATGTTTAATAAATTAAACCGATCACCTATGAACTATGAGAAAGATTTATAGATCCCTAATTCCAATCCGCGTAATTCTGCCAGTCCTTTTAGCCTGCCAATGGCCGAGTACCCGGGGTAGCTATTTTTATGAAGATCATCCAGCATTTGATGACCGTGATCAGGGCGCATGGGAATTGAAACGTTTCTTTTTTTCATTACAGTCAGTAATTCTTTTATCACAGCATACATATCTACATCACCATCCAAATGATCTGCTTCATAAAAATTTCCATCCGCATCTCTTTTGGTACTGCGCAAATGAATAAAGTGAATGTTTTTTCCGAACCGCTGAATGATCCTTACAAGATCATTGTCTTCTCTTACACCCAATGAGCCTGTACAATAGCACAAACCGTTGGCGGGAGATTCAATACAGTGCAGTAATTCTTCAATATCTTTTTCTGTGCTCACGATCCTCGGCAATCCCAATAAAGGATAAGGGGGATCATCCGGATGAATGGCCATTTGCAATTCGCATTCTGCTGCAACAGGAATGATCTGTTGCAGAAAATAAAAGAGGTGTTGTTTTAATTTATTTGCATCAATTGATTCATAATTTTTTAAGGCTTTCAGAATTTGTTCCGGTGTAAAACGTTCTTCACTTCCCGGTAAGCCCAATAAAGCATTCGTATATAAGATATCTTTTTCCTGTTGACTAAGAGATGTAAAGCGTTGTTTAGCATTTTCTATTTCTGCTGCAGTATAATCCTGATCAGCATTGGGGCGCTTCAATATATAAAGATCGAATGCGATGAAAGCAGCTTTTTCAAAACGAAGCGCTTTACTTTTGTCCGGCAATTCAAAGACTATATCAGTGCGCATCCAATCGAGAATCGGCATGAAATTATATGTTACGACTTTTAAACCACAGGCAGCTACATTTCTTAAACTTTGCTTATAATTCTCAATATGCTTCAAATAATTTCCTGTCTGCTTTTTGATGTCTTCACTTACCGGCAAGCTTTCAATCACCGTCCATGACATTCCTGCATCTTCAACAGCTTTTTTTCTTTTATTGATCTCTTCTATCGTCCAGATATCGCCTACGGGAATATGGTGCAATGCTGTAACAACTCCCGAACAACCTGATTGCCGAATATCTGATAAACTAACCGGGTCATTAGGGCCAAACCAGCGCATGGTTTGTATCATGCAATTAATGATCTCACTCATAATTTTATATTTTCAAATAAAGACTGATCTATTCCGGATCATTTGGTCATTCAATTATAATGCAACAACAGCAGTATAAAATTAACCTGGAAAAAGAGTTAATAGTACTACTTCTTATAGTTATACTCCGCTAAAAGCCATAAATCCGCCATCAACCGGAACTGTTATGCCTGTTACAAATTTTGATGCATCACTTAACAGCCAAACCAATGCTCCTTTTAATTCGTTTGGATCACCCATTCTTTTGAATGGTGTATTTTTTATTATCAATTGACCTCGTTCAGTATAAGTACCGTCTTCATTGGTCAGCAATGTTCTATTTTGTTCAGTTAGAAAAAAACCGGGCATAATGGCATTAATTCTTACTGTATCCTGATACCTGTTTGCCAATTCCACAGCCATCCATCTTGTGTAAGAATCAATGGATGATTTGGCCAGGCTATAACCCAACACCCTTGTTAATGCCTGAACAGAGCTTACGGAAGATATGTTTACAATGCTTCCGCCTTTAGACGCTATTGTTCTTCCGAAAACCTGAGTGGGGAGCATCGTTCCAAAGAGATTCAATTTTACAACTTTCTCAACACCGGAAAGATCAACAGAAAAAATGTCTTGCTGCGGCTGAACAATGGCTTCCGGAATATTGCCGCCTGCCGCATTTACCAAGCCATCAATATGACCGAACTTTTTCACAAATTCCTCATGCGCAGCAGACAGCTGCTCTTCATTTGTTACATCTGCGATCAGTGGAATTGCAGTGCCTCCGTTTTCATGAATGGCATGGGCTCTTTCTTCTGCAACTTTTTTATTTCTTCCCAGAATACCAACATTTGCGCCCGCTTCTGAAATGGCCTGAATGAATGCATTCCCTAAAATACCTGTTCCGCCTGTTACAATGATCGATTTCCCTTTTAATGAAAACATAATTTCTTGTTTTAATTCAATTGCGAGATTAATTTATGGCCGAATGAGTACTATGATGTTACCAATTAACAGATCTAAATTACAGTACTTGAATCGTATATTGCTTAAATCCGGATCCTACAGGATATAAACCCTTGAAACTATTGTTCAGCCAATATCTCTGTTTTAACCAACCCATTGTATGATACATTAACTCAAACTATCATTCAATACGTGGCGATTTAAAGTTTTACTCCATAACTGATACAATTCCTGATATAACGAAACATTGGTTGGTTCAATAATACCAATACTTTGCTGAATACAGCAAGCCTCTTCTGCCGATGCATAAAATTTCACCCCAATACCTGCACCCTTTGCCGCACCCACACTTCCATCTGCTTCATACAACTCAATAGGCACACCGATCACATTCACGAATGCTTCAGTAAATACACTGCTCAAAAACATATTTGCCTTTCCGGCACGGATCATGGTTGGTTTCATGCCGTTTGACTGCATGATATCAAAGCCATATTTAAAAGCAAATGCAATTCCTTCCTGTGCAGCCCTGAAGAAGTAAGCAGCAGTATGTTTATTCAGGTCAATATTTTCAAAATGTGCACCCACTATTTTATTATTGAAAATCCTTTCGGCTCCATTTCCAAAAGGTAAAACATGCAAGCCATCACTTCCCGCTTTTATTGCAGATGCCTGCTGATCGAATTCTTTATACGACAAATGCGCACCAGCTAATTGTTTTACATATCTGTTCATGATACCGGTTCCGTTAATGCATAACAAAACACCGGTTCTAGTTTTCTCAGCAGTATGATTGACGTGTGCAAAACTGTTTAATCGTGATTGCTGATCAAATACCAACTGATCAGCCACGCCATAAATAACCCCTGAAGTGCCCGCCGTTGCAGCAACTTCGCCTGCATTCAACACATTCAATGAAAGCGCATTATTGGGTTGATCGCCTGCTTTGTAGGAAACAGGAATACCTTCTTTCAATCCGAGTTCTGCTGCAATTTTTTTAGAAAGCTTTCCGTGATCACTGAATACTTCTTGAATGGTTGGAAAGATCTTTTCATCAAATCCAAAATAGTTCAGTACATCTTTCGAGATCGCATTGCTTGTAAAATCCCAGAAAATACCCTCAGATAATGCGGAAGCGGAAGTAGTTGTTTCATCGGTCAATCTGAATGCAATAAAATCTCCGGGTAATAAAATCTTATAGATTTTATTATAAACATCGGGTTCATGTTCTTTTACCCATGCTAATTTAGCCGCAGTAAAATTGCCGGGAGAGTTCAACAGATGCGTTAAACATTTTTCTTTCCCGATCTTTTCAAATGCAGCATCTCCGTAAGGCACGGCGCGGCTGTCGCACCAGATGATACTGTTGCGCAAGCTCTTTCCATCTCTATCGATCAACACTAATCCATGCATTTGATAAGCAATTCCGATAGCCCCAATATCTTTCGGGTTATATTTGCCGCTTGCATTGGCCTTTTTAATGGCAGTCTGAAAGTCGCTCCACCATTGTTCTGGAGATTGCTCTGCCCATCCTGTTTGCAGAGATATAATTTCAGCTTCTGTTTCGGGGTATTGTGCTGATGCAATTGTTTTTTGTGTGGATGCATCGATCACTGAAACCTTGATGGAGGAGGTACCTAGATCTATTCCTAATAATAACATGATTCAATGTTTACTTTCTTTGTAATACTTTTTTTACAGCTTCAACAATATGAATAGCATCCAATCCATATTTTTTCATTAACTCTTCGGGTGTGCCGCTTTCTCCAAAACTATCGTCAACAGCTATATATTCCATCGGCACAGGATCGTTTTGGATCAATAGTTGCGCAATGCTGTCGCCAAGCCCTCCTAATCGATTGTGTTCTTCAGCACTTACCACACATCTTGTTTTTGCAACAGATTTTAATACCGCTTCTTCATCCAATGGTTTGATGGTATGAATATTTATGATCTCTGCATCTATTCCATGTTCAGCCAATATCTCTCCTGCTTTTATTGCTTCCCAAACCAAATGGCCTGTTGCAATAATGGTAACATCTTTCCCTTCATTGACCATCCATGCTTTTCCGATCTCAAATATTTGATCTGAATCAGTAAATATCGGAACCACAGGGCGACCGAAGCGCAAATAAACAGGTCCTTCAAACTCAGCAGCAGCAATAGTTGCAGCTTTTGTTTGATTATAGTCGCATGGATTGATCACCGTCATTCCGGGCAACATTTTCATTAATCCGATATCTTCTAAGATCTGATGTGTAGCACCGTCCTCGCCCAATGTTAATCCTGCATGTGATGCAGCGATCTTTACATTTTTATTTGAGTAAGCAATAGATTGGCGTATTTGATCGTATACTCTTCCTGTGCTGAAATTTGCAAATGTTCCGGTGAAAGGTATTTTACCTCCAATGGTCATTCCTGAAGCAACACCCATCATGTTTGCTTCTGCAATTCCTACTTGTGTAAAACGATCAGGAAATGCTTTGATAAAATCCTGCATCTTTAAAGAGCCAATTAGATCTGCGCATAAAGCCACTACGTTTTCATTCCGTTTGCCTGCTTCAAATAAGCCTGCACCAAAACCGGAACGTGTATCTTTTTTTTCTGTGTATGAATATTTTTTCATTAGAATCTTTAATTTTTAATAATCCCCTAATCCTTCTTCCAATTGTGCCAGTGCGGCTTTCAACTGATCGTCGTTTGGCGCAACCCCATGCCATTTATGACTGCCCATCATAAAATCAACGCCATAACCCATTTGTGTATGCAATAAAATGCAAACCGGCTTTCCTTTGCCTAAATGTTCTGATCGTATTTTCAGCAATTCTGCAGCAATAAATTCTACATCATTTCCTTTTTCAATTTCAACAACATCCCAACCAAATGCTTCGAACTTTGCATGCAGATTCCCCAATGACATTATTTGATCTACCGGACCATCAATTTGTTGTCCATTATAATCAATCGTTGCTATATAATTGTCAATTTTATGATGGGCTGCAAACATGGCAGCTTCCCAGTTCTGGCCTTCCTGCAATTCTCCATCTCCATGTAAAGAAAAAACTGTTGAGGGGTCGTTGTTTCTTTTTTTTGTGATGGCTGCACCAATGGCAACAGACATGCCTTGCCCCAATGAACCACTCGACATGCGAATGCCGGGTAAATGCTCATGAGTGGTAGGATGACCTTGTAATCTTGAATTCAGTTTCCTGAAACTTGCCAGTTCTGCTTTATCAAAATAACCAGCATGTGCTAACACACTATATAGCAAGGGAGATGTATGACCATTGGACAAAAAGAATAGGTCTTCATTTTTTCCATCCATATCAAAACCGGGCTTTCGATTCATTACTTTAAAATACAAAGCCACCAAAAAATCTGTGCAACCCAATGAGCCGCCCGGATGACCTGACTGGCAACCATGTACCATTCTAACTATATCTCTTCTTACCTGTGATGCTATTTTTTTTAGATCATTGTTTTCTTCACTCATTTTTCCATACATTATTTTATGCAAACTTCTTTGCGTCTTCTAAAAATTTTGCCAACCCGATATCAGTTAAAGGATGTTTCAATAATCCTAAAATAGAATCCAACGGACAGGTACAAACATCTGCTCCTGCTTCAGCACATTTTACTATATGCAAAGCATTGCGGATAGATGCTGCAAGGATTTCTGATTTAAACCCCTGAATAGAATAAATATTTGCGATCTGTGCAATCAGTTCTACACCATCCCAACCGCTGTCGTCAATTCTTCCGATGAACGGTGAAATATAAGTAGCGCCTGCTTTTGCGGCGAGGATTGCCTGTCCTGCAGAAAAAATTAATGTACAATTTGTCTTAATGCCATTATCACTAAACCATTTAATGGCTTTGACACCATCTTTGATCATCGGTATTTTTACTACAATATTTTTGTGAATGGCTGCTAATTTTTTTCCTTCTTCAAGAATACCTGCGAAATCAGTTGAAATAACTTCCGCACTGATATCACCATTCACCATCTCACAAATGGTTTTATAATGCTGCATCACAGCTTCTGTTCCTTTGATACCTTCTTTCGCCATCAATGATGGATTGGTAGTAACCCCATCTAAGATCCCCAGATCATTGGCTTCTTTGATCTGCGCCAAATTCGCAGTGTCGATAAAAAACTTCATTTATTATTATTTAATGATTACGATTTATTTTTTCCATAATTGTTCCATGGATTCTAATGTTTTTCCTTTTGTTTCGGGAACAAATTTCCAGATGAAAACTGCAGAGAGGATGCCCATAATTCCATAGATCCAATAGGCAAATCCATGATTGAATTTTTCTGTGAGCCAAACATTATCATTGAGCATCGGGAATGTTAATGATACGATCCAGTTGGCTATCCATTGTGCAGCAACTGCGATGGATAATGCACCGCGAATGCTGTTGGGGAATATTTCTGCCAACAATACCCAGCATACAGGCCCCCAACTCATAGCAAATGCAGCAGTATAAGTGAGCATGAAAATTAATGCGGCAATACCTACATGATTAAAATAAAATGTAAGTCCCAATGCGATCATACTGATGGCCATGCCTATCGAACCGATGATCATCAAAGGTTTTCTTCCAAATCTGTCTACCGTAACGATCGCAACAACTGTAAACAATAAATTGACCGAGCCTACGATGATGGTTTGCAATAAAGACGAATCAGTTGATGCGCCCATGTTACGGAAAATATTTCCTGCATAATAGAGTACTACATTGATGCCTACGAATTGCTGAAAAACAGAAAGCATGATCCCGACAAAAATGATGAGGAATCCATAGGACAACCATGGCGCATTATTTTCGTGTAGCGTACTTTTAATTTCTTTTAAAATATTGGGAGCAGATTCCTGCCCGGCAATTTTATTTAATACACTTAATGCCTTTTCATCCTTTCCCTGAATCGCTAAATAGCGGGGTGTTTCGGGAACAAAGAATAATAACACTAAAAATATGCCTGCGGGAATGGCGCCGGAGAAAAACATCCATCGCCATCCTTCTGTAATTAACCATTCTTCATTTCCCTGCTTGGCAATAAAATAATTGACAAAGTAGATGACCAGCATACCGAAGATGATCGCAAACTGATTGAATGAAACCAACTTGCCGCGAATATTGGCTGGGGCAATTTCTGCTATATACATGGGTGATATCATGGAAGCGATACCTACTCCTATTCCACCGATGATACGATAAATAACAAATGAATACACATCCAGCGTTCCAAATACATTAAATGCTTCGGGTTTCCATGCGCCAACAGCAGATAAGAAAAATGCGATGGCTGCAATGATGAGTCCGTTTTTTCTGCCCAATGATTTTGAGATGAATCCGGATAAGGATCCACCGATCACACATCCGATCAATGCACTTGAGATCACAAAACCCTTCACAGCATCAGCAGTATCTTTGATGGCAGCAAGATCCTGCGGTAAAGATTTATTTAAAAAAGAATAAGCCCACATGCCTGTTAATCCTAATATTACACAGCTTGCGATGATTCCCTTCTGCTTGCCCAATAACTTAAAAATTTGTCCGCAAATAATAACGAACACCAGAAACAATACAAGCACCAATGTGATCCTGTACTGACTGATGACTTTAATGATCTCCGGAACAAACTTATTTTTTTCAGGGTCGCCGATATAAAAACCTACCAATGATTTTTCAGCGCCATTCACAACTGCTGTATCATAACCAAAAAGCAGTCCACCCAATGTTGCGACCAAAGTGAGCATCATAGTGTACAGTGGATTTCCTTTCTTAAAACTTGTATCGGCTGATTTGGATGAGGTATCAATAAATGCCATAGCTGTTTTTTTAAGCAATCTATAAAACAAAAACGGGATACGTTTTACCGTACCCCGTTTCTCTAACTCTAAATAAACCTGTTAACTATATTTTCAAAGTATTCCTGTTTACCGCTGGTTACTTTTGGTTCACCATTTTCAACAGCATATGCTCTGAGATCTTCTAAGGATAATTTTCCTTCTTCAAATTCTTTTCCTTTTCCCGTATCAAAAGATGCATAACGATCAGTACGTAATTTTTTATAGTCTGATTTTTTTAGAATATCATCTGCTGCAACTAATGCTCTTGCAAACGTATCGATACCTCCAATATGCGCATGGAACAAGTCAGCTACATCAGTAGAATTTCTTCTTCTCTTTGCATCGAAGTTGATACCGCCGCCACCAAAACCGCCTGCTTCCACAATGATCAGCATAGCTTCTGTGATCTCATTGAGATTATTTGGGAACTGATCGGTATCCCAACCGTTTTGATAATCCCCGCGGTTAGCATCCATGGATCCTAATAATCCTGCATCAACAGCTACCTGTAATTCATGCTGGAATGTGTGACCGGCAAGAGTTGCATGATTTACTTCGATATTCAGTTTAAAATCATTGATCAGACCATATTGACGCAGGAACCCGATCACGGTTTCACTGTCGTAATCATATTGATGTTTGGTTGGCTCGCATGGTTTTGGCTCAATAAAGAAAGTTCCTTTAAACCCATTTTTCCTTGCATAGTCTTTTGCCGTATGCAGGAATTTTGCCAGATGCTCTTTCTCACGTTTCATATTCGTATTCAAAAGAGACATGTAACCTTCTCTTCCGCCCCAGAACACATAGTTCTCGCCTTTCAAAGCAATGGTTGCATCGAGTGCCGCTTTTACCTGTGCCGCTGCATGAGTAAGAACATGAAAATCAGGATTGGTAGAAGCACCATTCATGTATCGCCTGTTACTGAAAACATTGGCTGTACCCCATAATAGTTTTACGCCGCTTGCATCCTGCTTTTGTTTTAAATAAGCAGTTAATGTTTGCAAACGCTTGTCATTCTCATTTACATCATTTGTATAATCAACCACATCCACATCATGAAAACAATAATAAGGCAAGCCTAATTTGGTAATGAACTCAAATGCAGCATCTGCTTTGTCTTTCGCTTTTGCAACTGCATCCAGTTTTTCATTCCATGGATAAATTTGTGTGGGCTCCCCGAAAGGATCGCCTCCATTACCAACAAAAGAATGCCAGTAAGCCACAGCAAATCGTAACCACTCTTTCATCGTTTTACCGGCTACAGCTTTATTTTCTTCATACCAACGATAGGCCAATGGGTTATCGCTTTCTAAACCTTCGTACTGGATCTTCGAAATCCCTTTAAAAAATTCTTTCTCTCCAATTAGAACTGACATATTTTTTGAATAATTGTTTTCTAACTTTTCAGACTGAACCTTAGAAATCCCATTAATAGATTCTTTCTCTCCCATTAAAACTGACATAATTTTTCTTTTTTTCTTATTATATATTTTAACCTAAAACATCTTTGCAGTCAGATTATTTGTATCATTTCCTTTAATGCATTGAATATACAATTTATTGCCATCAAGCAAACAAAAATATTTCGCTTCATAAATTTAAAAAAAACACCGGGGAAGAGTCCCCGGTGGGGTTATCTAACGAATGCTTGCTTATGAAATTCTTCTTTGCATTTTTTATAAAACCACCAGGGAAACTCCCTGGTGGTGCCACTACGAATGCTTGCTTATGAAAATTTTAGTATAGTAATATCACTCTCTTTAATAATTTAAAGAACTCAAACATCTAACTCAAAGAACTCAATTTTTGATTAAGTTTCTATCCTTCTACTATTCATAAATAAATAGAACAGCATATTTTGTGATCTGAAAAGAGAGGTTAATCAAAATGATTGATTAACCCTCTTGTAAATTTCATTTATCCCAATCCTTAGATATTAATATCCCGGATTTTGATATGCTGCTTTATCAGCATCACTCATGTTCATACCATCCAGCTGAAATTGTGGGATCGGGCGCAGATAGTATTGAGGCTTAATGTATGCCGTACGATCAAATGTTACTTTTGTATGATCACCATAAGCTGTTCCGCAAATTGAATAAGAACCTGCCAATTGTGCCCATTTTTGTGTACGTGTTAAATCATACCAACGATAGCCTTCATAATAATATTCGCGTGAGCGTTCAGCCAATATGTATTCGATTGTAATAGTTGACGGTGTAGCGGCTACCATAGCAGCACTATTATCTGCAACAAGAGCTGCATTATTAGCATTGCTGAATTTCCATTTACCGGCACGTGCACGAATAACATTGATCAAATCTAATGGGGCAAAACCGGCAGTTGGGGTTGCACCCTGCACTGCAGCTTCAGCAGCTATGAAATAGAATTCAGAGAATTTAGCAATCGGGAAAGGACGGGTACTACCTGCGTTTGGATTTCCCAATCCGCCTGCATTATCTGTACGATATGGTCCAAGTTTCCAAATACCGGGATATGCAACTCTGCTAATACCGCTTGGAGCTATTACATAGTCTGCACGACCGGGTAATACACCTGCACCTACACTACTCTTATATACAGAATTCGAATAATCAATTCCGGTAGTGTCATTATTTAAGAAAGTCAAAACAGCACTTCCTTCACTGATCGGTAAATAATTAGCGTTATATAACTGTGCTGTAACACCGGCTTCAACCTGGTTACAACGATACACTGTTGTAAAAGTACCATCGTAACGAGAATCATTGGTCTTGTCGGCAAAGGTTTTTGTAAATACCTCGATAGGAGGAGCATTACGAACCCATGGACGGCCATATCCTTGTGTAGATATACGCTGAACTGAATTCACACCTGACCAAGAACTTGATTTATTAGTACTTGTTATGGATGGGTAAGACCATGTTTGTGTCCAACTTGCAAAGTTATCGGGAGCACCACCACTGCCATAAGTAAGGCTACCATTATTATATAATGCGCTTGCTTGTGTGTGATCGGCATACAGCATTATTTCGCTGTTACGATCATTTGGAGCATTGTTAACATCAAAGTATGTTGCTTGCAAACTATAAGGTGCAGGGCTTTGAATGGCAGCTAATGCTATATTGTATGCTTGTTGATAATACCATTGTGCATTATGTCCGTCTGGATCTGCTCTGGTAGCATCAATAGGATAAGTAGGTATGCCATTGGGGTTTGCAAGCCACCAGCCGTAAGTAAGATACGCTTTCGACAAAAGCCAGCGTGCCACATTTTTAGTTAACGCACCGGTAACACGTTGTGAAGTTGGCAGATCGTTAACTGCTTGAACCAGATCCGGAAATATCCCCTTGGTATATACGATAGATACTGAATCGCGTTTAGATGTTCTTACAGCAGAAGTATTGAATTTCATTCTTCCTGCTCCCAGATCAAGTGGTACACCACCAAAGGTTGTAACCAATTCAAAATAATCGAATGCACGGAAGAACCTTGCTTCAGCAATTAATGCCGCTGAAATACCAACTGATGATGCATTTTCAATAACGCCACTGGCAGTGTTGATATAAGGGAATGTTTGCGACCATACGTTGCTTGCATCACTTAGTGTAGGAGTAGGTGTTACACCTGCAACAGAAAAATCATTGACATAAAAGTCACTGCCACTTCCACCACTCTGACCCCATGTTGATTCATCAGTCCCACATTCACAGCTACTCATATAATAGAGATTACCGTAAAGGTTACGTGTCTGAGCATATAGTGCAGTTAATCCGCCCATTACACCATTGGTGGTTTGAAAATATTGCGGAGTGTAAATGGCACGAGGCTCTTCAGTCAGAATTTTAGTACATCCCACCACCAGGGACAATACCAGGAGAATTACTCCTGTATATATTTTTAAATTTGTTCGTTTCATATTGCTTTATTTAAAATGTTAGGTTTAATCCAATTAAATAGTTGCGTGTTGACGGCGTATTTGTACCAATGGTAAGGATACGATACGGACCAGCATTTACTGCTGTATTTTCAGTACCATGTGAGTTGGTTTCAGGATCCATTCCTGACATATTCTTATAAGGTGAGAAGAATACAAATGGATTTTCCAAAGTGCAATAAACACGCATTCTTTCAATTCCTGCAGGTTTCAACCATTTTTGTGTGAAATTATATCCAAAGGTCATGGTACGTACTTTTAAATAAGACGCACTGAAATATTGCAGTGTAGTACTATATTTTGGATTATCACCACCGGCACCACCTGGTCTTGGAGCAAAAGTATTGTCGCCATCTTTCTTCCAGTAATCGACTTTTACGTTATTATTTGCTCTTGTATTCAGGTTATCTAAATAGGAAGCACTATACAATCCACTTACAAGAATACCACCGCTTCTAAAAGAACCGGTAAGGCTGAAGTCGAATGATTTATAACTTACACGTGTATTGAAACCTCCTTCAAATTTAGGTTGGATATCAGTTACCACACGGTCAGCCGCACCAATTTGTCTTGTAGGTACACCATTTGCATCGTAAGTTCCTGTATATAGCACTTTAATTAAGCCCACTTTTGTACCTGGTTCCAGTATATTCTGATAATTTTTAGCGCTGTCTGCTGCTGATGTCCAAAGTCCGATTTTTTGATAGTCAAAAATATTATCAATACCATGTCCTACGAACCATTGGTTACCTTCATCCTTTACCTGTCCTGAAGCAAGTGAGGTTAACTTATTTTCGTTATGATAAAAGTTAACACCGGCTTCCCAGGTCCATCCATGATAATTGTCCAAGATGGTACCATTCAATGAAAGTTCAATACCCTTGTTCTGGGTAGAACCGATATTTGACGTTACAGAGCTTACGCCTGAAGTAGTTGGCAAACCAAGAGGTAGCAATACATTATTTGTATTTTGAGTGTAATACTCGATGGTACCGCTCAATCTGTTTTTCAGAACTGTGAAGTCAAGACCAAAGTTCCATGTCTTGCTGAATTCCCAACCTAAATTCGGGTTAGGCAATTGGGTTACATACATACCTGTAGAATAAGTTGAACCAAAATTATAAGGCGATGTAGTTAAAAGTCCTAATGTCTGATATGGATTGATGGCCTGGTTAGAAGTTTCACCATAACCTACTCTCAATTTCAAAGCATTGATAGCTGTACTCTTCTTCAGCATATCGTCTTTAATATTCCATGCAGCACTAATAGCAGGATAAGAATGCCATTGATGCCCAGGTGCCAATACGGAAGATGCATCAGAACGGAAAGTAGCAGTCAAATAGTATTTATCATTATAAGAATACATAGCACGACCCATATATGACAGCAACCCACTCTGAGTATAGTTTTGGTTAGCAGGATCAACTGTAGGTGTAACGTTGGCCCTTCCTAAATTATAGAATTGGAAGGCGTCAGCAGGAATATCGGATGCAGACATGGATGAATACCAGGATGTATTTTGCTGAGCAGAATACATACCGACAACACTCAATCTATGCTTTTTCGCAAAAACACGGTCATAAGTCAACAGGTTTTCAATTGCCCAGTTGTAGCCAATGGTATTACTGGTATTAGCTGTTGAAACTGTCGTTGGTGTACCGCTCATTACACCCTGACCTGTATAAGCTCCGTAATTACTTTGACGATAGTTCAAACCAATATTAGCCCGATATTTTAATCCTTCTACACCGGGAATTTTTACTTCGGCAAAAATAGAGTTATAAGAACTTAATGCTTTGTTCTGGTCAATATACTGATCACCTAAAGCTTCTAAGGAATGCCTTGTATAAAGCCATTGAGCACCACTGGTATTGATGAGGGCAGTTGATTTCCATGAGCCATCAGCTTTGTACGGACTGATAATTGGCGTAAGATTCAACGCACTGCCTCCTGGCCCGAGATTATTATTATGCGTAGTTGCGAAGTTAGTATTAGAAGTAATGCCGATACGCAATGAAGAGCCAATTCTTTGTTCGAGAGATGTACGTAATGAATAACGTTCAAACCATTGCGTTGGTATCACTGCCTGATCTTTGTAGTATCCTAAACTGACACTATAATTACCTTTTTCGGAACCACCTGAAATACCCAAATTGTGGTTTGTAACATAGCCTTGTCTGTATAAAAGGTCCTGCCAATTTGTATTTATGCTATCGTTTTCATCAAGTGTGTTATTGTATATGGTACCATTTGCTGCTGACGCTTTTCGAAGGGCAGTAAATTCAGGGCCATTCATCATTGGATATGGAGCAAAAACATTTTTAATGCCATAATATCCATTGTATGCGTGCGCCGGTTAAATTGACCACCTCAGTCCGAAGCAAACTGACCACCTGTTTTGCTGGCGAAGATTTATCAGTTCATGTATGTTAGTGGTTAATAAATTCAATGTCTTTTTCTTTTCAGTCTG
>Ga0316223_1000138_pt1 | contig 104521 bp, 98 predicted proteins | sample TBH18009metaG_FD_206007 | JGI IMG/M metagenome (GOLD analysis project Ga0316223, IMG submission 206007) | Freshwater microbial communities from Trout Bog Lake, Wisconsin, USA - TBH18009 | ecosystem: Environmental > Aquatic > Freshwater > Lake > Hypolimnion/Profundal zone | place: USA: Wisconsin...
GGCCTCCAGGAGCGCCACCACGGTCAGGGAGGACGCCGAGAAGACCGCCAGGGCCAGGCCTTCCTGGAAGGAGGTGCGGCCCTGCTGGATCCAGAAGAAGGCCATCAGGGCGGAAACCCCCGTCGCCCGCGGCCCAGCCGCCCAGGAGGGTGCAGAACATGACCGCCGGATAGAAGGTCAGGTAGGGGATGCCGCGGCTCTGCGGGCCCACCAGGAGGAGCCGGAGGATCCAGGCCGCCAGGCAGATGGGCACCGCGGCGGCCACGCGCAGGGCCGCCCCTTGGGCGGTGCTGCGATTATCGGGAGGGCGCGACATGCCGGTTCCTGGGGTTCCGACCGGGGTTCGGCGGGAGAATGCCTAGCGAGGATTGGAATCCTCCCAGGATACCAGGATGCGCGGGGAATCCAGGCCTGCCGGCCGCCAGCCCGAGCAGGTAGCCGGTGGCCAGATCCGCCCCCGAACTGTGCCCGAGCCGGCAAAGTTGCGCGAGGTCGGCCAGGGCCTCCGTTACATCGTCCCCGGCGAGGGCCGCGGCCAGTGCGGCCAGAGGGGCAGGCCAGAAGCCACGGAGCGCCCCGGCCATCAGGCGGGCGCTGATGAGCCCGGTCCGCGCCAGGTTGGCGGCCATGGCCGCGGCCAGGCCCGGCGCCAGGGCCGGGCCGGCGGCGGCCAGGAAACCGCACAGGATATCGTCGCCGGCGGGCGTGAGGCCCGGGCCCAGGCCCACCAGCGCGGCCACGGCACGGTCCCGGGCGGCCCGGTCCGGAGCGGCGATCAGGTCCATGACCCCGCGCCACAGCGCCTGGCCCATGGCCGAGCCCGAAGGATCGGCGAGGGCCAGGGCGCACCCCGTGGCGGCCTGGTGGCGGGCGAGGGCGGCCAGGCAGGCCCGGTGGGCCCCGCCCAGGCGGGGGACCCCGGCGAGGACCGGGGCCGGCGGGCGCTCCGCGCCGGCCAGGTCGATCCGCACGCCCGGCAGGCCCAGGGTTTCCCCCCGGACCCGGGCCCAGCCGCCTCCGGGCAGGCCCCAGGCCCGGAAATCGCCCGGTCCGGCCACGACCACGGCGTGGGGGTGCCCGGCCCCGGCCGGGCCGGCCAGGGTGACCAGACCGTCGTCCGACAGCAGATTCACCGACGAGGCGAACACGCTGTGGATCCGCAGGTCCGCGGCGGCCTTCAGCTCCAGGGCGGCGGCGGGGCCGATGGCGAGGGCCCGGCAGCGCCCTTCAGAGGAGGTCATCGAGCAGCGCGGCCAGCGCCGGATCGCCGCCCGCCGGCGGCGACCAGTCCACGTCCACCACCTCGAAACCCGACTCCCGGAGGGCGTCGCCGAAGCCCCGCACGCCGAGGTTGATGAACACCGGCGGGTGCCGGAGCAGATCCTGGAACAGCTCGGCCATCAGGGCGCCTCCTTGAGCAGGTCCATGGCCTCCCGGCAGAAGGCCGCGGCCTGGGCGCTGGTGGGGAACAGCTCGACCCCGGCCCCGCCCAGGGCCCGGCGCTGGGCCGCGAGGCCCTGGGCATCCCGGTCGGTGCCGCACACGGAGGCGGCCACGCACAGCTCTCCGCCCCGGGCGCGGGCGGCCTCCCGGGCGGCGCGGATCGCCTCGAGCAGATCGCCCACCGGGTCCGGCGCGGACATGGCGCCCAGGATGAAATCCAGGAGCAGGACCGCCACCTCGGGATCCCGGCCCTCGCGCTCCAGGCGCTGGCGGCGCAGGGTGGCGTCGATCATCGGGTGCGGGCGCCCCTGGACGAACTCCTCGGCGCCCAGGTCGACCAGGGTGTCGCCCTGCGGTCCGGCCTCCGGCAATCCCGGCATGCCCTTGAGGGGCGCGTTGCTGGCCACGGCCAGGCCGGCGTCCCGGAGGATGGCCTGGGCCTGGTAGCAGAAGGTGCCGCCGGCGAACAGGCCGCGCAGGCGGCGCTGCTCCGGACGGAGCCGGGCCAGGGCGGCGGCGGCCCGCGGCCGCAGCGACGCGGGGTCGCCCGACCACGGCCAGGGCCCGGGCACGCCCGCGGCGGCCAGGGCCAGCCCGGCGGCGGCGTCCAGGGTCCCGGCGAGCTGGACGCCGCCGGGCGCGCCGGCGGGGGCGGCGCCCAGCAGGCAGAGCACGACCGGCTTGGGGCAGCGCCCGAGCCGCGCCAGCAGCCGGGCCGTGGTGGCCGGGCCCGGGGGCTTGGCCAGGACGGCGATCACCCGGGTGGCCGGATCCGCCTCCAGGGCCTCGAGCGCGGTGAAGGTGGAGATCCCGCCCACCGCGTCGGCCAGATCCCGGCCGCCGGTGCCGATGCCGCAGGACAGCCCCGAGCCGGCCTGGTCGACCAGGCAGGAGAACTCCTGCAGCCCGGTGCCGGTGGCGCCGACCACCCCGATCGGCCCGGGCCGGACCGCGTTGGCGAAGCCCAGGCCGGCCCCGCCCAGGTAGGCCGTGCCGCAATCGGGGCCCATGACGATCAGGCCGCGGTCCCGGGCCAGGGTCTTGAGGGCGAGCTCCTCCTCCACGGGGACGTTGCTGGAAAACAGGAACACGTTCAGGCCGGCCTCCAGGGCGGCCCGGGCCTCCCGGGCGGCGTGTTCCCCGGGCACCGAGATCAGCGCCACGCCGGCGTCGGGCCGGGCCGCCGCGGCCTCGGCCAGGGTCCGCGGCGCCCGGGCCGCGCCCGCGGGCGCGGAGCCGCGGGCCAGAAGGGCCTCGGGATCGGCGGCGACCGCCGCCACCGCTGCGGCCTCGCCGGCCAGGGCCAGCACCAGGTCGCCGGGGCCGGCGCCTTCGAGCCCGCCGTAGCCCATCGCGGCCAGGACGCCGAGGTTGGCCTCGGTGCCCAGGAGCGCGGAGGCGTCCCCGATCCCGGGCCGGGCGGCGATCCGCCGCGCCACCTGCATCAGGAAGACGGAATCGAAGTAGCGGTTCTTCAGGACGACGGTCTGCCGGGCCATGGTCACCCCTGGTACTTCCCGGCGAACCGCGCCAGCGCCTGGGTGAAGCATTCCATTGGCGGGCGCACCAGGCCGCCGCCGATGATCCCGTGGCCGGGCTCCTTGTGGGCGATGGCGGTGTCGATGACCGGCACCAGGTTGGCCTGCACCACCTTGCGGATGTCGATGGCCAGCGCCGCGCCCTCGAAGTCCAGGGCCGGAATCAGGTAGTCGGGGCTCTGGCCGACCGTGATGGTCCGCATGTCCCGGCTGTAGCCCAGCGCCTGGGCTGCGGTGCCGCCGGTGAAGTTGAGGATGCCCGGGGCGGCGGCCAGGACGAAGCCGCCCCAGCCGGCGGTCTCGGTGATGGCCGAATCGCCCATGTCCAGGCCGGCGTCCTCCTCCTTCCAGCCGGGCAGGAGCAGGCCGTGGACGCGCGGGGCCGGGGCGGTGAACCATTCCCCCTCGAGCCCGCTCACCTGGATGCCGAAGTCGGTGCCGTTGCGGGCCATGGCGGTGACCACCGTGCTGGCGTCGATCCCCCGGGCCGGGTCCACCGACGCCTTGGCGGCGGCCATGGACAGGCCCAGGAACAGGAACGGGTGGTTGCCGGTGTAGTAGAGGGTGTTGATCACCTGCCCGGCCGGGAGCCCGCACTGGACCAGGGCCGGGGCCACGGCGTTGGCGAACAGGCTGGAGCTGGCCACCACCCGGTTGTGCATCTCGTCGCCCATGAGGAGGGCCTTGGCGATGAGCAGCTTGAGGGGGATGCCGCCGATCCGGGCGACGGCGGCGCGCAGGGCCGGGGCCCAGACGTCCCGCCACTGCCGCAGGTTGTCCAGGGCGGTCTCGGAGAAGTCGCCGAACTGCTGGAAGCTCTCCACCTGCCGGCAGAAGGCGGTGTTGCCGAAGGCCTGGTTGCGGACCACCCACACCCACATGTTGCGGGTGATGGTCCCGCCCATGGGGCCCACCGTGGCGTGCGGGTGGTTGGGCTCCAGGGCGATCTCGCCGGCCTCGAGCATGCGCGCGGCGGCTTCGGGACTGTCGGCCCAGCCCTCGAACAGGCACATGCCGATGCACGCGCCGCGCTGGGCCCCGCACATCCGCGCCCAGCCCACGGGGGGGCCGGAATGCAGGATCATCCGGTCGGCGAGGCCCGGGATGACCTCCCCGGCCGGGGCCACGTCCACCAGCACCGGATCGGCCGCGGCGATCCGCCGGAAGGCCTCGGCATTGGCTTCGTTGATGCGCTCCTTGAGGGACATGGCTACCTCACTTTCCCGACGACGCCCTGGAGGTACCAGTTGAAGGTCCCCATCTGGTCGGCGCCCATGCTCGCCCCGGAGGGCAGTTGGACCTTGCCGGTGTTGTCCGTCAGCGGCCCGGTGAAGGGGTTGAAGCCCTTGGCGATGCTGTCGGCCGATGCGGTCACCGCCTTCTGCACCGCGGGCGGCACGGACGGTCCGAACGGCGCCATCGCCACCATCCCGCCCAGGCCCTGGTAGACGGCCGCGGACCGGAACCTGCCGGCGATGACGCTGCGGGCGATGTCGGTGAAGAACGGCGCCCAGGTGAAGCCCAGGCCGGTCAGCCAGCCCTTGGGCGCCAGCGCCCGCGCTTCCAGCGACTGGAAGCCGATCGACATGGCCCCGCGCGCCTCGGCGGTCTGGATCACCGTGGCCGGCGAATCCACGTGCATGGCCACCACGTCGCAGCCCTGGTCGAGCAGGGCGTTGGTGGCGCCGGCCTCCTTGGCCTTGTCCGACCAGCCGCCGGTGACCACCACGATGGTCTGGGCCTTGGGGTTCACGGAGTGGGCGCCCATCTGGAAGGCGTTGACGTTGCCCACTGCGTAGCCGATCGGCATGCCGAGCACGAAGCCGAGCTTGTTGGTCCTCGTCATCTTCCCCGCGGCCACGCCCATGGGGTACCAGGCCGCCTGGGTGGAGCCGAAATAGATGCCGAAGTTCTTCTCGGTGTCGCCGTCGCCGGCGTATTCGAAGGCCACGTCGCGATGGCGCTTGGCCACGTGCCGGGCCGGGTCGCTGTGGCCGAAGCTGGTGGGGAAGATCAGCTTGGCGCCCTGCTGGATCATCCCCTCCAGGATCCGCTCGGCGGCCGGGCTCTCGGGCACGTTCTCGGCCTCGATGAGGGTGACGCCGGGCAGGTTCTGCTTGACCTGGAGCAGGGCGTCGTGGAATGACCGGTTGTAGCCGTAGTCATTGACGCTGCCCACGTAGATGGCGCCGATGACCAGCTTGGGGGCGTCCGCCAGGGCCGGGAAGGCGGCCATGGAGAGGGCGAGGAGCAGGGATTTCCAGTTCATGGGGCACCTCCGGGAAAAAGGGATCAATCGGAACCGTAGAAGGTCCGGCCCAGGCCGGCTGGCGCCGCCATCCGCCGGGCCCCGCCCCAGGCGAGCAGGACGAGGAGGGTCAGGAGGTAGGGCGACATCTCGAGGAGGAACGGGGAGACCTCCGAACCCCGGGCCTGGAGCTGCAGCTGCAGCGCCTCGGCCCCGCCGAACAGCAGCGCCCCGGCCAGGGCCCGCAGCGGGTTCCACTTGGAGAAGATGACCAGGGCGATGGCGATGAAGCCGCGGCCGGCGGTCATGTATTCGGACCAGGTCAGGGTGAGGGAGAGCGACAGGTGGGCGCCGGCCAGGCCGCCCAGCACGCCGCCCGCGGCCAGGGCCTGGTACTGCAGGGCGCCCGGGTTGCGGCCGGCCGCGTAGGCGGTGGCCGGACTCTCGCCCACGGACCGCACGCCCAGCCCCCAGCGGGTCCGGAACAATACCCACCAGACCAGCAGGGCCACCGGGATGGCCAGCCAGGTGAGCAGGTCGTAGTTGAACAGGGTGGTCGATTCCACCCAGGGCAGGGCGGCCAGCCAGCCTGGGCGCCACTTGGGCAGGCCGACGATCACCGAACCCACGTAGGGCGCGCCCACCAGGGCACTGAGGCCGAACCCGAAGAACATCATGGCCAGGCCGCTGGCCAGCTGATTGGCCCGGCGGGTCACCACCAGCCAGCCGAACAACACATTGGCCAGGCCCCCGGCCAGGGCCGCGGCCAGCAGGCCCCGCCAGGCGCCGCCGGTGCCGGCAGCCACCGCGAAGCCGGTGGAGGCGCCGATGAGCAGGACGCCTTCCAGGCCCAGGTTGACGATGCCGGCCCGCTCCACCAGGGTCTCGCCCAGGGTGGCATAGAGCAGCGAGGTCCCGGAAAGGATCGCGCCGGCCAGGACGCCGAGCGCCAGGGGCGTGGTCATCGGGCACCTCCCGCGGCCGGCCGGCGCGCCAGGACGATGAACAGGATCACCGCCAGCAGGATGTTGACCACCGCGAAGGGCAGCCCCTGGGTGATCTGCAGGGTGTCGCCGGCGGAGGTGAGGAGGGCGAACAGGAAGGCCATGACCAGGATCCCGACCGGGCGGCCCCCGGCCAGCCAGCTGATCAGGAAGCCCGTGAAGCCGAAGCCCGGCGACAGCCCCTGGCGCAGCCGCCCGTGGATGCCCATGGCCTCGCCCATGCCGGCCAGGCCCGCGAGGCCTCCGCCCAGGGCCAGGGCCACAACGATCCAGCGCGCCACCGGGATGCCCAGGCGCTGGGCCGCCTCGCTGTTGCCGCCGATGGCCCGCATCTCCAGGCCCCAGCGGGTCTTCTCCAGAAGCACCCAGTAGAAGAGCAGGGCCAGGAGGGCGATGAACAGGCCGGCATGGATGCGGGTGCCGAACAGGGGCGGCAGGGCGGCCGCGTCCGGGTAGAGCGGCGACTGGGGGTAGGCGGAGCTGCCCTTGGCCCGCCAGGGCCCGAAGATGTAGTAGCTGACGATGAGCGGGGCCACGTAGTTGAGCAGCAGGGTGGCGATGGTCTCGTTGACCAGCCGGGCGGCCCGGAGCAGGCCCGGGATGGCGGCCCAGAGGGCGCCGCCCAGGAAGCCCAGGACGATCACGATGGGCAGCAGGTACCGGGCCGGCAGGTCCGGCAGCAGGAAGGCCCCGGCCGAGGCCAGCCAGGCGCCCATGTAGAGCTGCCCCTCGCCGCCGACGTTGATGAGCCCCAGCCGCGCCGGCAGGGCCACCGCCACCGCGGTCAGCAGCAGCGGGGTCATGCGCACCACCAGCTCGATCAGGCCGTCGGCGCTGCCCAGGGCGAACCGGAAGGTGTCGAGGTAGGCCCGGATCGGGTCCTTGTGGGCCAGCAGCAGGATCACGGCGAACATGGCCAGGGCCGCCAGGGCCACCAGGGCGTGGCGGAGCAGGGCGCGTCCGGCGCGGGCGAGGGACTCAGGCATGGCGGGCGGCCTCCGAACCGGTCATGAGGTGGCCCACCTGCTCGGCCTGCCAGGCGCCCCGGGCGAATTCGCCGGCGATCCGGCCCGCATACAGCACCAGCAGGCGGTCGGAGAGTTCGGCCAGCTCGTCCAGGTCCTCGGAGATCAGCAGCACCCCGCTTCCCGCGGCCCGGGCCCGGCCCAGCAGGTCGCGCACGGCCCTCGCGCTGCGCACATCCAGGCCACGGGTGGGGTAGAGGGCGATGATCAGGCGGGGGGCGTGGGCCAGTTCCCGGGCCAGCACCACCCGCTGCAGGTTGCCGCCGGACAGGGCGGCGATGGGCGGGTCCAGCCGGGGCACCGGGAAGTCCATGGCGGCGAACGACCCGGCCATGGCCGACTCCAGGGCCGGCCAGTCCATGCCGGGCCCCTTGTGGTAGCGCCGGCCGGTGCCCAGAGCCAGGTTCTCGCGCACCGAAAGGCCGGGCACGGCGGCCATGGCCAGGGGGTCCTCCGGCACGAAGGCGGTGCCGGCCGCCCGCATCCGGGCAATGCTCCAGCGCGAGGCATCCTCGCCCTGGAACCGCTTGCTGCCGGCGCCCAGGGGCCGCAGCCCCAGGATCAGGTCGCCCAGTTCCTTCTGGCCGCTGCCGGAGACCCCGGCCACGCCGACGATCTCGCCTTCCGCCACGGCCAGGTCCAGGTCCCGCAGCGCGGTCTCGCTGCCCGCGGCGGGGGCGGCGGCGCCGCGGAGCTCGAGGATGGGCTTGCCGGGAATCCGGGCGCCGGCCTCGGGGGCCGGCCTTTCCGCCAGCGGCTCCCCGAACATCATGGCGACCAGCGCGGCCGGGTCCGCCTGGCCGGAGTCGAAGCCACCGGCCACCCGGCCCTGGCGCAGGACCGTGATCCGGTCCGCGCAGGCCATCACTTCCGGCAGCTTGTGGGTGATGAACAGGATGGCGTAGCCCTCGGCGCGCAGGGCCCGGAACACCTCGAACAGGCCGGTCACCTCGTGGGGCGCCAGCACCTTGGTGGGTTCGTCGAAGATCAGCACCCGGGCCCGGGCCAGGAGCAGCTTGAGGATCTCCACCTTCTGCCGGTCGCCCACCGACAGCTGCCGGACCGGGGCGGCCGGGTCGACCTGCAGGCCGAACCGGGCGCCCACCTCCCGGATCCGCCGCTCCAGGTCCCGGGGCCGGACCACCGCCGGCAGGTCGGGCAGGAACAGGGCGATGTTCTCCAGCACGCTGAGCGCCGGGATCAGCATGAAGTTCTGGAACACCATGCCGATCCCCAGGGCCCGGGCCTCCGCGGGGGTGCGCGGCGCCACCGGCCGGCCGTCGCAGTGGATCCAGCCCGCGTCGGGCCTGGTGAAGCCGTAGAGCAGCTTGGACAGGGTGCTCTTGCCGGCGCCGTTCTCGCCCAGCAGGGCGTGCACCTCGCCCCCGTACAGATCCAGGTCGATGCCGTCGTTGGCCAGCACGGGACCATAGCGCTTGGTGAGGCCTCGGATCTCGATCAGGGGGTCGGCCATGGCGGTCAGAGCGGCTTCACGGCCAGGCACAGCTCCACCTCGTGCCAGCCCAGGGGGTCGGCCCGGTGGTCGTTGAGGTGGATCTCCAGGCAGGGCCGGTCATCGGGCTGGTAGCCGCTTCCGGGCAGCCATTCCGACATCAGCCGGTCCCAGGTCTCCATGTACTGCCGGGGCTGGATCCGCACCCGGGCGACGGCGTAGGTGCCGCCCTCCAGGAGCTGGCTGCCGATCTCGCCGTCGACCTTCGTGCCGGGCGGAATGGTGACCGCCGCGTCCAGGCGCAGCCGGCCGGCTTCGGTGATGCCCATCTCGGGGTTGTCATGGTGGATGCTCATCAGCCGCGCCGAGGACAGGAGCAGCAGCCCGCGAGGGCCGGCCCAGTGCCGGATCCGGGTGAACAGCCGCTCGAACAGGTCGGCGTTGCCCTGGAAGGATCCCACGTGGCGGATGTAGGCGACGAGCATGGGCTCCAATTCCTTGACGGTGACGGGCAGGGGCATGGCGGGGGATTCCTGGGCGATTCCCGAGGATGGCCTGCCCTCATGGCCCGATGCTTGGCAATTCTTGCGATCCGGTTTGCGGTTGTTGCGATCTTGCCGGAAGGCGCTGGCCGACAGGCCGTGGAAGCCCTTGAAGGCCCGGGCGAAGGTGGCCGAGGAGGAGAACCCGCAGTCCAGGGCGATGGCCGTGATGGTCTTGCCCGGATCGTAGGCCAATTGCGCCGCCGCCCGCTCCAGGCGCAGCCGGAGGATGAAATCGTGCAGCGTCTCCCCCATCCAGCCGTGGAACAGCCGGTGGAAGTGGTAGGGGGAGAAGCACGCCACCCCCGCCAGGGTGGTCAGGTCCAGGGGTTCCGCCAGGTGGGCCTGGATGTGGTCCACGACCCGGTTGAACCGCGCCGCGTACTCGGCGCGGCCGGCTAGCGGCGGGACAGGAGGGGATGGCATCGGCGGAGGCTTCCCAGGGTTCGGGGGATCGAGGGCTTCGGGAGTGGGCTTCTTCAATCATATATTGGGTTGGCGAGGGCCCCCAGGCTGATCGGGGGCGGCTGGCTAAAATCCAGCAAGGGTGCCCGATTCCGGGTACCGTTGAGGACCTTCGGAGATGATCATGTCCCACTACCGATCGACCATCCTTTGGCTGCTTCCCGCCTGCATCCTGGCCGCCGCCGCGCCCGCCCCCAAGGTGGTCAAGCTGGACGACCAGGGCAAAGGCTACCTGCCCATCCTGTCCGGCCCCCCGGAGACCGCGACCATGCGCTCGGGCCTGGTGGCCCTGGCGCCCGGAAAATCGGTGGGCCGCCACAGCACCGGGGCCAACGAGGAGCTGCTGGTGGTCCTGGAGGGCGCCGGCGAGTTCCGGCTGGAGGGGGAGGCCCTGCCCCTGGCGGCGGGCACCGCGCTGTACTGCCCGCCCGGCCGCACCCACGATGTCTTCAACACCGGCACCGGGACCTTGCGCTACGTCTACGTGACCGCCTCGACCCGGGTGGCGCCGACCTCGGCGGGGCTGGACCACGGGCATCCATAAATTTACCGATTTTCACCGGGACGGGAACCGGGCCTGGTGGGATAGTGGATTCCTCCCCTGGTCATCGAATCATCCTGAAAATCCCCTGGAGTCAATGGTTCCCATGGAATGTCCGTCCGCACCCCCCGGATGGCCGGCCGTATTCGCGGCCCGGGCCCGCATCATGGACATGGCCGAGCACGGCACCCTCGCCCAGGTGCTCCGGGCCACCCTGGACGAGCTCGAGGAACTGACCGGGAGCTGCATCGGCTTCTTCCACTTCCTGGAGGCGGACCAGGAGACCCTCACCCTGCAGGCCTGGAGCACCCGGACGGCCCGGGATTTCTGCCGGGCCGAGGGGCAGGGCGCCCATTATCCCCTGGGCCGGGCCGGGGTCTGGGCCGACGCGGTCCGGGAACGGCGGCCGGTGATCCACAACGACTACGCCAGCCTGCCGTTCCGCAAGGGCCTGCCCGAGGGCCACGCCGAGCTGGTCCGGGAGATGGTGGTGCCGATCCTGCGCGGGGAACGGATCGCCGCCATCCTGGGGGTGGGCAACAAGCCGTCCCCCTACGAGGGCGCGGACCTGGAAAGGGCCGCGCTGCTGGCGGACCTGGTCTGGGACATCGCCGAGAGCAAAAGGACCCAGGAATCCCTCCGCTTCCAGGAGGCGGCCCTGGAGTGCAGCCTGGGGGCCGTGGCGCTGGCCGATCCCGGCGGCCGGATCCAGTACGTGAACCCGGCCTACGTGGCCCTCCGGGGCCACCAGGACCGGTTCCGCTGCCTGGGGCTCAGCCTCTGGGATTTCTGGGCGGATCCGGAGACGGCCGGGGCCGTGCGCCGGCAGCTGTTCGAGGAGGGCCGGGCCGCGGAGGGCGAGATGAAGGCGTTGCGCTTCGACGGCACGCCCTTCGACGCCCATTTCACGGCCAGCGTGGCCAGGGACGCCCAGGGCAATCTCCTGGGGGTGCTCGGCACCTTCCTGGACGAGACCGAACGCCGCCGGATCGAGGACGCCCTGCGGGAGCGCGAGTTCTTCTTCAAGGAATCCCAGCGGGCGGCGGCCATCGGCTCGTACAAGACGGATTTCCGGACCGGGACCTGGCGGTCCTCAGCGGTCCTGGACCGGCTGTTCGGGATCGACGAGAGCTACGACCGGACCGTCGCGAACTGGCTCAGGATCGTCCACCCCGAGGACCAGGAGGCCATGGGCGCCTACCTGGTCGAGGAGGTCATCGGCCAGCAGCGGCCCTTCGCCCGGGAATACCGGATCAACCGGATCGATGATGGCGAAACCCGCTGGGTCAACGGCCTGGGCGAGTTGGCGTTCGACCCCGAAGGCCGTCCCCTGTCCATGATCGGGACCATCCAGGACATCACCGAGCGCAAGCTGCGCGACGAGGAGCTCAAGCACAAGAACGAGGAGATGGAGCGGTTCACCTTCATGATCTCCCATGACCTCAAGGGCCCCCTGGTGACGGTGCGCACCTTCCTCGGCTACCTGGAGCAGGACCTGGCCTCCGGGCGATCCGAACGGGTGGCCAAGGACATGGGCTTCATCCGCGAAGCCACCGGGAAGATGGGGCGGCTGCTGGAGGACCTGCTGGAGGTCTCCCGGGTCGGGCGGGTGGTGAACCCTCCGGTCCAGGTGACGATCGGCGAACTGGTCCGGGACGCCGTCCTGGCCCTGGCCGGGGCCATCTCCTCGCGGGGCGTGGAGATCCGGGCGGAGCTCGCGGCGGTCACCCTCCATGGCGATCGCCCCCGGCTCGAGGCGCTGTGGCAGAACCTGCTCGAGAACGCCATCAAGTACCTGGGCGACCAGCCCGCGCCCCGGGTGGAACTGGGCGTCGAAGCGGCGCCGGCCGGGCCGGTGTTCTTCGTCCGGGACAACGGCATCGGCATCGATCCCCGCTTCCAGGAGAAGATCTTCGGCCTGTTCGACCAGCTCGACCCGGCCAGCGAAGGCACCGGGCTGGGGCTGGCCCTGGCCCGCCGGATCGTCGAGCTCAACGGCGGCCGGATCTGGGTGGAATCCGAGGGCCCGGGGCATGGGTCCTGCTTCCGGTTCACCCTGCCCGCCGCCCTCAGACCCGCCAAGGAGGCCGGCCATGAAAGGTGAACCCTTCGTCATCCTCCTGGTGGAGGATGACCCGGCCCACGCCGAGATCGTCCGCCGCAACCTGGAGGATTTCCGCGTCGCCAACCGGATCGTGCACGTGGGCGATGGCCAGGAGGCCCTGGACTACCTGTTCCGGGAAGGGGCCCACCAGGGCGCCGCGCCGCCCCTGCCGGGGCTGGTGCTGCTGGACCTCCGGCTGCCCAAGGTCGACGGGCTGGAGGTGCTCAAGCGGATCAAGGCGGACCCGGGCCTCTGCCGGATCCCGGTGGTGGTCCTCACCACCTCCGCGGCCGAGGCCGACATGGCCCGGGCCTACGACGCCAAGGCCAACAGCTACCTGGTCAAGCCGGTGGACCTGGAGAAATTCACCGGGCTGATGGAGGCCTTCGGCTTCTACTGGCTGGCCTGGAACCGCTACCCCGACTGAACGCCCGAGGCTCCCCGTGGACACCCCGCTCTCCCGCATCCTCGTCATCGAAGACGAACCGGCCCATTCCGAGGCGATCGCCCGGGCGCTGGAGGATATCCCCGGCCTGGAGATCCGGGTCGTTCCCTCCCTCGGCGCCTTCCGGGAGGCGGAGGCGGCCTTCCAGCCCCAGCTCGCCCTCATGGATCTCCACCTGCCCGATGGCCAGGCCACCGAGGCCCTGGCGGGCCCGCGGGCCTATCCGATCATCGTCATGACCAGCTATGGCAGCGAGCAGGCCGCCGTAGAGGTGCTGAAATCCGGGGCCTACGACTACCTCATCAAATCTCCGGAAACGTTCCGGATGCTGCCGAGGACCCTGGACCGGCTGCACCGGGAGTGGCAGGCCATCCTGGACGGCCAGCGGGCGGAGGCGGCGCTCCGGGAGACCCATCGCTTCAACGACCAGATCATCCGCTGCGCCCAGGAGGGGATCGTCGTCTACGGCCCCGATCTGCGCTACCAGGTCTGGAACCCGTTCATGGAGCGGTTCACGGGGATCCCCGCGGACCAGGCCCTGGGCCGGCATCCGACCGAGCTCTTCCCGTTCCTCGAAGCCGCCGGGGTCATGGACCGGCTGGCGCGGGTGCTGGCGGGGGAGACCGTCGAAACCGTCGATTTCTCCTTCATGGTGCCCGGCACCGGCGCGGCGGGCTGGGCTTCGGATTCCTGTGCGGCCCTGCACAACGCCGCGGGCGGGATCATCGGCGTGATCGCGACGGTCCGGGATATCACCGAGAAGAAGAAGCTGGAGCAGACCCAGCTGTTCCTGGCCAGGGCCGACTGGCTGGCCAGCGGCACCGACATCTTCACCGCCATGGCCACCTTCCTGGCCATCCACCTGGGCGTGGACTATGTCTGCATCGATCGCCTGACCGGGGATCTCCTGTCCGCCCAGACCCTCGCCATCTGGTTCGACGGCCGCTTCGAGGACAATGTCGCGTACACCCTCCGCGACACCCCCTGCGGCGAGCTGGTGGGCAAGCGCATCTGCTGCTTCCCCGAGGGCGTGCGCCACCGTTTTCCCCGGGATCAGGTGCTCCAGGACATGCTGGCGGAGAGCTACCTGGGCACCACCCTGTTCGGAACCGACGGCCGGCCCATTGGCCTGATCGCCCTGATCGGCCGCCGCCCGATCGCCAACCTGCGGGTGGCGGAGGATACCCTGGCCCAGGTGGCCCAGCGGGCCGCCGGGGAGCTGGAGCGGCGCGAGGCCGAGGAGGTGGCGCGCCAGCGCGAGGCCCAGTTCCGCACCTACATCGAAAAGGCGCCGTTCGGGGTGTTCATCGCCGATTCCCAGGGCCGCTACCTCGAGGTCAACCCCGAAGCTTCGCGGATCACCGGCTTCAGCCGGGAGGAACTGCTGGCCATGGCCATCCCGGACCTTCTGCCCGAGTCGGCCAGGGCCGAGGGCGGCCTTTGCTTCCAGACCCTCCTGGACACGGGCTACACCTCCTGCGAACTGGATTTCCTGCGCAAGGACGGCCAGGTCGGGCGGTGGACCGTGGAGGCGGTGGCGCTTGCGGCGGATCGCTACCTCGGGTTCGCCCAGGACATCACCGCCCGCCGCCAGGCCGAGTTCGAGCGGACCCGCCTCCAGGAACACCTGCAGCAGGTGCAGAAGCTGGACAGCCTGGGCAGCTTGGCGAGCGGCTTGGCGCACGACATGAACAATGTCCTGGGGGCCATCCTGTCGCTGGCCTCGGCCCACCTGACCCTCCAGCCGGAGGGCAGCCCGGTCCACCGGGCCTTCGCGACCATCGCCGAAGCCGCCACCCGGGGCGGCAAGATGGTGAAGAGCCTGCTCACCTTCGCCCGCCAGCAGCCGGCGGAGCAGCGGACCCTGGACCTGAACACTTTGCTGACCCAGAACCTCAGCCTCCTGGAGCACACGACCCTGGCCAAGGTCCGTCTGGTGACCGCGTTCGTGCCGGACCTGGCGCCCGTGATGGGGGACCCGAACGCGCTGGTGAGCGTCTTCATGAACCTCTGCGTCAACGCGGTGGATGCCATGCCCCGGGACGGGACCCTCACCCTCCGGACCCGGAACGCCCCCGGCGGCCTGGTCGAGGTGGAGGTCGAGGACAATGGCGAGGGGATGGCGCCCGCGGTGCTGGCCCGGGCCATGGACCCCTTCTTCACCACCAAGGCGACCGGGAAGGGCACCGGCCTGGGCCTGTCCATGGCCTACAGCACCGTCAAGGCGCACCGGGGGACCCTGGAGATCCGCAGCGCACCGGGCCAGGGCACCTGCGTGCGGCTGCGGTTCCCGGCCTGCCCCGGGGGGGCTCCGGCCGACCTGGCCGCGCTCCCGGCCCGGACCGGCGCCGGCCGGGGCGGCCTGCGCCTGCTGCTGGTGGACGACGACGAGCTGGTCACGAAATCCACCCAGATGATGATCGAGGTGCTCGGCCACTCCATCGTCACCGCAGCCAGCGCCGAGGAGGCCCTGGAGGCGCTCCAGGGCGGCCTCGTCCCGGACGCGGTGATCCTGGACATGAACATGCCCGGCATGGGCGGGGCCGGGCTGCTGCCGGCGCTCCGCGCCCTCTGCCCCGCTGCGCCCGTGCTCCTGGCCACGGGCCGGGTGGACGAGACCGCCCTGCGCCTGGTGGAGACCCACCCCGGCATGGCCCTGATGGCCAAGCCGTTCAGCATGGGAGATCTGCAGGCCCACCTTGGACGGATCGCCCGGACGGGTCGGCCTTAGGCCAGGGCCTCCCGCTCACGCCGGCCCCTCCTCCTCCGGACCCGGGCGGAATTCCCGGAACGTGGACCTGCCTTCGCGTTTGGCCAGGTACATGGCCGCGTCGGCATTCCGCAGCAGGGTCGGCCCGTCCTCCCCGTCGGCCGGGGAATAGGCGATCCCGATGCTGGTGCCGATCCCCAGTTCGAGCCCGCCGACCCGGAATGGCTCGGCGAGGCTGCGGACCACCTTGGCGGCGATGGCCCTCGCCGCATCCCGATTCGGGATCTCGGTCAGGACCAGGACGAATTCGTCCCCGCCCAGCCGCGCGACCGTGTCGTTCCGGCGGATCAGGTCCCCGAGGCGGCGGGCGGCTTCCTTGAGGAGGGCGTCACCGGCGCCATGCCCGTGGCTGTCGTTCACCTCCTTGAACCGGTCGAGGTCGAGGAACAGCACCGCCAGCCCCTTATCGGACCGGGCGGCGGCGGCGAGGGCCTGCTGGAGGCGGTCCATCAGCAAGGTCCGGTTGGGCAGCCCGGTGAGCCCGTCGAAGAAGGCCTGCCGGCGCATGGTCTCCTCCTGGCGGGCCTGCTCGGTGACATCCCGCACCACCAGGACCATGCCCCGGAGCGTGCCTTCCAGGCGCACCGGCGAGGCCCGGAACTCGAAGATCCCCTCATGGCCGGGCAGGGCATCGGTCCAGGTGCGGGGCCGCACCGCATCCAGGTCGTCCATCCCTGGCCAGAATCCGCCGCGGTGGTCCTGGCCGAACATCAGGGCCCGGCCGTCCATGCCCAGGGCCGCGTCCGGGGCGATCCTGAACCAGTCGGAGGTCCATTGGTTGATCCTCACCACCCGGCCGTTCTCGTCCAGGCACAGGATCGCCTCGTTGACCGCATCGAAGGTCAGCTTCCATTCCGAGGCGGCCTGCTGCAGCAGGCCCATGCTGTGCTGCTGGCGGACCACCAGTTCCCGGAAGGTCCGGGCCAGGGTGCCGATCTCGTCGCTGGTACGGATGGCGTCCAGGACCGGGAGGATATCCGCGCCCGTCCCGCCCGTTTCGAGGCCCCGGGTGATGGATCGGGCGGCATGGTGCAGGTGGCCCAGGGGGCGGGTGAAGTGGCGCACCGCCAGGGTCCCTGCGGTCAGGATGAGCAGCAGGCTCAGGGCCGTGGCCAGGCCCATCACCCGGCGGGACGCCGCGATGGGCGCGAACGCCTCGTCCTGTGGGATCTGCACCCCCAGGATCCAGGAGGTCCCCGGAACCGGGCGGAAGCCCGCCAGCATGTGGACGCCCTTGGTATTCTGGGTGGGGCCGGTGCCTTCGAAGCCTTCGAGCGCCATGTCCAGCAGCTTGTTGGCTCCCAGGGGGAAGTCCCGCTTGAGGATGCGGCTGGTATCGGGATGCAGGATCATCAGCCGGGTGCGATCGAAGAGGTAGGTGTAGCCGGTATGTCCGATCCGCTGTTCGCACACGGCGCCCAGGCCCTTGGGATCCAGGAGGTCATAGGAACAGGCCACGACCGCCACGATCGCCTTCCGATGGTCGAGGATCGGCGCGGTGAAGGTCAGCACGGGCGTGCCGGTCCGCTTGGAGATGTAGGGCTCGCTCATGACCCCGCGCTGCTCGGCCATGGTCCGGGTGAAATACTCCCGGAAGGCGAAGGTGCTCCCGCGGATCTCGGGGTGGGCGGGATGATCGGCGAGGAACCGCCCACGGGCATCCAGAAGGAAGACGCCGTTCCCGAAATTGCCGGTTTCCTGCATGTTCCGGAGCTGGACGAGCAGGGCCGGCGAGGGGCCGCCCGGCAGATCCTCCGGGCGGATGGCCGCCGCGAGGGCGTTGGTGCTCTGCCGGGCATTCTCCACGAAGGAACGCAGCATCACGACCGAACTCCGGGCGACTCCGTCCACGGCGTTGAAGGCCGATTCCCGCAGGGCCCGCGCCTGGAAGTGGAGCATGAGCGAGCTCAGGGGCCCGAACATCACCACGACCGTCGCGATGATGAGGAGGTTGGCCTTGGTGCTCAGCTTCACGTTCCAGCCTCCGCGGGCTAGGGGTTGAAAGGGGTCTTCCCGGCCTCGGCCAGGATCCACTGGGTGAATGCCTGCAGTCTAGCCCCCATGGGCGCGCCCCGGGGCCGGTTGAGATAATAGGCGCAGCCGGGATCGATCCAGAGCTCGAAAGGCTGCACGAGCTGCCCGGAGGCCACGTCCTCCTGGATCAGTTCGACGAAGAACAGCCCGAAACCGTGCCCGTCCAGGACCACCTGGCGCAGGGCGTGGGAGTCGTCGATCCGGACCGCCCGCAGCCCGTCCGGGGGCTCCGTCCCGGCCGCGCGGAACCACTGCTGCCAGTGGCCGGGATCGAACTCGTAGAACAGGGGGTGGGCCAGCAGATCGGCCGGCGCCAGGCGCGGCCCGTGCCGGCGCAGGTACTCGGGCGTGCAGATGGGGGTGAGCCGGCTGGTCATGAGGAGGGTGGACTGCACCCCGGGCCACTTGCCGTGGCCCCAGGCGATGGCGGCGTCGACCCGGTCGTGGAGCAGGTCCACCGTCTGGTAGGTGTGGTGGAGGAGCAGATTGAGGCCGGGATGCTGCTGCCAGAGGTGGCCCAGGCGCGGGGTCAGCCAGCGCAGGGAGAAATAGGGCGGCACGCTCACCGTGAGCGTGTCCTCCTTGGCGGAGCCCTTGAGGTTGCGGAGCGCCGTCGCCAGGGCATGCAGGGCCTGGCCGCCTTCGGCGAGCAGCTGGACGCCCTCGGCCGTCAGCTCGATGCGCCGGTGGAGCCGGCGCAGCAGCTGGACCCCCAGGTGCTCCTCCAGGTGCCGGACATGGTGGCTGAGGGCGGCCTGGGTGACGAACAGCTCTTCCGCGGCCCGCTTGAAGCTGCCCAGCCGTCCCACCGCCTCGAAGGCTCGCACCTGGGTGATGGTGGTGGGGGTCAGCTCCATGGGTTCCAGGTTACACATTAGTTTAGCTAAAGCAAACCGCCAAAAATTCAATTGAACGGCTGATTCAATGGGACTCAAAGTTAACCCAGCGCGCCTGGAGGCACCCCATGGATCTCAAGAGAACCCTTATCGACCTCATGCCGGCGCCCCTGGTGAGGATCTTCGCGTCCCCCTACATCGCCGGCAAGGGCGTCGCCGTCGGCGTGGCCAAGGCCGAGTCGCTGCATACCCAATTCGGCCTGCACGCCACCCTCGACCTGCTGGGCGAGGAGGTGTTCGCCCGGGAGGACGTGGAAGCCACGGTCCAGGTCTATTTCCGGATGATCGAGGAACTGTCCGGCCGCACCTTCTCCACCATCAGCCTCAAGCCCACCCAGCTGGGCATCAACGAGAGCGTGGAATACTGCCAGGCGAACCTGCGCCGCATCACCGCCGCCGCCGCGGAGAAGGGCCTGCGCATCACCCTGGACATGGAGGACCGGCACTTCACGGACCGCACCCTGCAGATGTTCCGGGCCATCCGGGACGAGTTCGACAACTTCGGGATCGTCCTGCAGAGCCGGCTGTTCCGCACCTCCGACGACATCCGGGCCCTGCACGCCAAGCCCTGCCGGGTGCGCATCTGCATCGGCATCTACCGGGAGCCGGCCGAGGTGGCCCTCCAGGAAAAGGACGCCATGAAGGACAAGCTGTTCGAGCATGTCCAGCTCCTCCTCGAGCACGGCCACTACCCGGAGATCGCCACCCACGACGAGGCCCTGATCCGCCGCTGCATGGAGCACCTGGACCGCCAGGGCGTGCCCCGGGACGCCTACGAATTCCAGATGCTGCTGGGCGTGCCGCGCACCGGCCTGCAGATGGAGATCGTGCGCCGGGGCCAGATCATCCGGCTCTATGTCCCCTTCGCGGAGGAGTGGAAGTTCGCCGTGCACTACCTCAAGCGGCGGCTGGCCGCCAATCCCGCCATGGTGCTCATGGTCGGCAAGAACCTGTTCGGGCGCAAGCTGGCGAACCGGGCCGCCTGAGGCCCCGGCAATTTTGAAATATTGACTCGATCTCAATTTGAACTATATTTTGGCGGCTTTGCCCTGGCATGGCCGCGGGCGTCGCGGCCTTCGCCGATGGTCGATCCCAAACCCTTTCCGGTGAAGGAGAAGCTATGCCCAGCGTCATTTCCGTGCACAAGAACGTCGAGATCATCCGCCGCGGCTACCAGGCCTTCAACCTGGGCGACCTCAAGGCCCTGGGCGAGCTCTTCGACGAGAAGGCCACCTGGCATTCCCCGGGCCGATCGCCGTTGTCCGGCAACTTCAAGGGCCGGGAGGCGGTCTTCGCCCATTTCGGCAAGCTGGCGGAGGCGACCGGCAACACTTTCCAGGCCAACCTGAAGCATGCCTTCGCCGACGAGGAGGGGCGGGTGGTCGGCATGCACCACTGCACCGGGCAGATGGCCGGCAGGCGCCTTGCCGTCGACTGCTGCATCGTCTTCGAGCTCCGGAACGGCCGGGTGACCTCGGGGACCGAGTACGTCAACGACTACCCCGCCTGGGAGGCCTTCTGGGAGGCCTGAACCGGGACGGCCGGGTGGCTTCGATCTGAAAGGGCAGGAGCCCCATATTGATCGGATCCTGGGCGACCGCGCCCGGGGCCCTCAAGCAATCCTTGCATTGTTGAATAGTTAGTATGTGGCACCAATCGTGCCCATGTTCCGCAAGGATGATTCCGCGCTGCTTGAGAGGTCCGCCATGGCGAAGAAAGCCCCGGTCCGGTCGCAACCCAGCCCCGTGGGAGGCACGCCGGAAGCCCGGCACCAGAAGGTCCTGCTCCGGACCGGCGCCCTGCAGAATGCGATATTCAACAGTGCCAACTTTTCGAGCATCGCCACCGATGCCCGGGGGGTGATCCAGATCTTCAATGTCGGCGCCGAGCGGATGCTGGGCTACGCGGCCGCCGACGTGATGAACAAGATCACCCCCGCCGACATCTCCGATCCCCAGGAAGTGATCGCCCGGGCCATGGCCCTGAGCCTGGAACTGAAGACCCCGATCACCCCGGGCTTCGAGGCCCTGGTGTTCAAGGCCTCCCGGGGCATCGAGGACATCTACGAGCTGACCTACATCCGCAAGGACGGCAGCCGGTTCCCGGCCGTGGTCTCGGTCACGGCCCTGCGCGACGCCCAGAACCTGATCATCGGCTACCTGCTGATCGGCACGGACAACACCGCCCGGAAGCAGGCGGAGGAGGCGCTGCTCAAGGCAGGCGCGCTGCAAAGCGCGATCTTCAACAGTGCCAATTTCTCGAGCATCGCCACCGACGCCAAGGGGGTCATCCAGATCTTCAACGTCGGGGCCGAGCGGATGCTGGGCTACGCGGCCGCCGACGTGATGAACAAGATCACCCCCGCCGACATCTCCGATCCCCAGGAAGTGATCGCCCGGGCCAAGGCCCTCAGCCTGGAACTGGAGACCTCGATCATGCCGGGCTTCGAGGCCCTGGTGTTCAAGGCCTCCCGGGGCATCGAGGACATCTACGAGCTGACCTACATCCGCAAGGACGGCAGCCGGTTCCCGGCCGTGGTCTCGGTCACGGCCCTGCGCGACGCCCAGAACCTGATCATCGGCTACCTGCTGATCGGCACCGACAACACCGCCCGCAAACGCATCGAGGTGGAACAGGAGAAGATGGCCCAGCGGTTGCGGGACAACCAGTTCTACACGCGCTCCCTGTTCGAGGCCAACATCGACCCGCTGATCACCACCGATCCCAATGGCATCATCACGGACGTCAACAAGCAGATGGAGGCGCTCACCGACTGCACCCGCGACGAGCTGATCGGGGCGCCGTTCAAGAACTGCTTCACGGACCGGGACCGGGCCGAGGCCGGGATCAGCCTGGTCCTGGCCGAACGCAAGCTCACCAACTACGAGCTCACCGCCAAGGCCCGGGACGGCCGGGAAACCGTGGTCTCGTACAATGCGACCACCTTCTATGACCGCGACCGGACCCTGCAGGGGGTGTTCGCCGCGGCCCGGGACATCACCGAAGCCAAACGCATGGACGAGGTGCTCCAGCTCAAGAACGTCGAGCTGGAGAACCTGATGCTCCTGGCGGAGAAGGCCAGCCTGGCCAAATCGGATTTCCTGTCCAGCATGAGCCACGAGATCCGGACGCCGATGAACGCCATCATCGGCATGTCCTACCTGGCCCTGAAGACCGCCCTCACCCCGCGCCAGCGGGACTACATCCGCAAGATCAAGGGTTCGGGCCAGCACCTGCTGGGCATCATCAACGACATCCTCGACTTCTCGAAGATCGAAGCCGACAAGCTCACCATCGAGCACACCGAGTTCGAACTGGAGAAGGTGCTCGACAACGTGGCCAACCTGATCGCCGACAAGACCACGGCCAAGGGGCTGGAGCTGGTCTTCGACATCGACGAGGACGTGCCCCCCATCCTGATCGGCGATCCCCTGCGCCTGGGGCAGATCCTCATCAACTACGGCAACAACGCGGTCAAGTTCACCGAGCAGGGCGAGATCGACATCGTCATCCGCCTCAGGGAACAGACCGAGCAGGACGCGCTGATCTACTTCGCGGTGCGCGACACCGGCATCGGTCTCAGCGAGGCGGAGATCGGCCGTCTGTTCAAGAGCTTCTCCCAGGCCGATCCGTCCATCACCCGCAAATTCGGCGGCACCGGCCTCGGGCTGGCCATCTCCAAGAAGCTGGCCGATCTGATGGGGGGCGAGGTGGGCGTGGAAAGCGAACCCGGAAAGGGCAGCACCTTCTGGTTCACCGCCCGGTTCGCCAAGGGCCTCGGCCAGCAGCGCAAGCTGATCCTGAACTCCGATCTGCGGGGCAAGCGGGTGCTGGTGGTGGACGACAACGAGTACGCCCGGATGGTGCTGGGCAACATGCTCATCGGCATGAGCTTCAAGGCCGACCAGGTGGATTCCGGGCTGGCCGCCATCGAGGCCGTGCTCGAGGCGGAGCGCCAGGGCAGCCCCTACGAGGTCGTCTTCCTCGACTGGAAGATGCCGGGGATGGACGGCATCGAGACCGCCCGGATGCTGCGGGAGTGTTCCCTCATGCACATGCCCAACCTGATGCTGGTGACCGCCTACGGCCGCGAGGACGTGATCAAGAGCGCGGAGGAGACCGGCATCAAGAATGTCCTGATCAAGCCGCTCAGCGCGTCCATGCTGTTCGACGCCATCGTGGCCATCCTGGGCGGCTTCTCGGACGGCCCGGCCAAGGCCCTGGCTGAGACCTCCGACACCCTCGAGCAGCTCGCGGCCTACCGGGGCGCCCGGGTGCTGCTGGTCGAGGACAACGACCTCAACCAGGAGGTCGCCACCGAACTGCTGCGCGATGCCGGCCTCGACGTCGATCTCGCCGAGAACGGCCGGATCGCGGTGGACCTGATCCGGGCCAACCCCTACGACATCGTGCTCATGGATGTCCAGATGCCGGTCATGGACGGCCTGACCGCGACCCGCCTGATCCGGGAGTCGGAAGCCTTCAAGGACCTCCCCGTGGTGGCGATGACCGCCAACGCCATGGTCGGGGACCGGGACCACTGCCTGGCCGCGGGCATGAACGACCATATCGCCAAGCCCATCGAGCCCGAGGACCTCTGGAAGGTCCTCCTCAAGTGGTTCGAGTTCCGGGGCGTCCCGTGCTCCCAGGAAGCGGTCCGGGCCCAACGCCCGGCGGACCTCCCCGGGCTCCCCGCCATCGACGGCCTGGACATGGCCGCCGCCATGCGCCGCGTACTTGGCAAGAAGCCCCTCTTCCTGTCGATGCTGATCAAGTTCCGGGCCGGACAGCGCGGCGCCCCGGACGAGATCCGGAAATGCCTCGACGAAGGCGACTGGGTCACCGCCGAACGGATCGCCCACACCCTCAAGGGCGTTTCCGGCAACATCGGGGCCCTGCGGCTGCAGCACCTGGCCGGCTGCCTCGAGGCCTCCATCCGGAACCACGAATCCCGCGCCACCCTCGACGCCCGCCGCCGCGACCTGGAGGGCCCTCTGCAGGAACTCCTCGCCGAACTGGACCGGAAACTGCCGTTGGAGCCGGCCCGCAAGCCCGTGCCCGTCGATCCCGGACAGCTCGAGCTCGTCTGCGCCCAGCTCGCGGCCCTCCTGGCCGAGGACGACGGCGCGGCCGGCGACCTCCTGGAAGCCCAGGCGGACCTCCTCTGCGCCGCCTTCCCCGCCCAGTTCCGCGGCCTCGAGGACCGGGTCCGGGCCTTCGACTACGAGGGGGCCCTGGAAGTGCTGCGATCCGCCCTGGCCGCGCGCCCCTGAGCCGAAGCAACGCCGGACAAGCGAAATCCCCGGGACCATTCCGAGGATCGGGAGTTCAGTCCGCCATTCATAGTAGATTGTTAAATAAGGTCAACTGTGGAGTCCAGATCATGCGCTGCCCGAATTGTAACCCGTCGATTCGCTTCTCTCGTTAGGCTATTTATTGGAATTTCCATCCATGCACGCGCTTCTAAAACCCATCACGCCTTGCCTATTGGCGATTATGATCGCGTGCTCAAAATCCAACCCTGACCAGGTCAAGAGATTCAATTCACCTAACGGTGGGATTTTTTACACAGTCGAGACCTACTATGGGCACGGAGCGATCGACAACGACTACACGAGGGTCTACCTTCATCTGGAGCGGAAGGGACGATCCGAAAAGGTAGTCGTACTGAGTGGAACGTACGTCAACGTCAAGAGAATCGACTGGCTAAACCCAAAGGAAAACCGTATTTACATTGATGGTGGGTTCACTGATACGTTTCGAAACCAAGTAACCATCTTTGTCGGTGGGGGATCCGAAACATTTCATGCATATCTTCAAGAGGACCAGCCTGCCGGCCAGTCGAAGTAATAAGCAGCCTGCCTTCTCTTCAACTCTGACCTTGCCCAACATTGAGGTCCACTTGCGGGTGCTTCATGCTCTTCGACAAGACAAGGAAAACCCCCGAACCCTATGTCTCATCAGGTTCCGGGGGTTTCTACTGGTGCAGCCGGCGCGACTCGAACGCGCGACCCTTGGCTTCGGAGGCCAATACTCTATCCAACTGAGCTACGGCTGCTGCGGGCTTTCGTATGGGTGGAAGCTCATCCCGGCCGTACCTGGTTCGTCCGGCGGGACCTTCCGATCTTACCCCGCGGCCTGCTGCTTTGGCAACCCGGGCTTGCCTTGCAGGTCCAGGAGGAGGTGGGCGGAGAGGGCCGCGTGGTCGGAAATCTTCGACCAGGGGCCGCCGGAATGGACCTCGGCCCGGGCCACCGAGAACCCGCGGACATAGATGCGGTCCAGTTTCAGGACGGGATGCCGGGAGGGAAAGCTGCGGCCGGGGGATTCGCGATCGCCCCAGGCGCCGCCGAGGACTTCCGTCAGGCCGAGCCTCCTGGCCAGCAGGAGGTCCGCCTCGTTGCGCCAGTCGTTGAAATCGCCGGCGATGATGAGGGGGAAGGCGGGGTCGACCCGGTCCTCCAGATATCCGGCCAGCGCATCCAGCTGCTTGCGCCGGGAGCGGGCGAAGATCGACAAGTGGGCGCAGACGCAGTGGATCTCGGCCGTGAGGCCGGGGACGCGGATGGCGCAATGCAGCAGGCCTCGCCGCTCGAACCGCATCTGGGTGACATCCTGGTTGTGCGGATGCTCGATCGGGAAGCGGGAGAGGATCGCGTTCCCGTGGTGCCCGTGGCCGTAGGCGACGTTGCTGCCGTAGGCGGTGGAGCCCCAGACCGCCTCCGCGAGGAAGTCGTACTGCGGTTTTTCCGGCCAGTCCTCGAACCGCTTCGCATTCCTGTCGTGCATCCCTTGGACTTCCTGGAGAAAGACCAGGTCCGGGCCCAGGGCGCGGAGCTGCTCCCGGGCTTCATGCACCCGGAGCTGGTGGAACTGCGAGAAGCCTTTGTGGATGTTGTAGGTGACGACGTTCAGGGCCAGGTTGGTTCCCTTGGTGCTCATGCCGCTCCCTTGGGTGGACCTGCACGACCGGGACCGCCGGGTAGGCCGGTCATGGCCCATGGGGCCGCACCTTCCCCTGCCAGCAGGTTTCGTACCGATCTTTAATCGCAATTATATTTAATACTTAGAAATACGATGGGACACCCGGATCGGTCGCCTGATCAACTTGACGGGCATCCCCTTTCAATGGGAATGGACCTGCCCACTGTGCTGGCGGCCAGTCAGGCGATGATGTTGATGGTGCCGGTATTGCCGGTGATATTGATGGTCTCCCCGGCCGAGCCGGATGCGCCGCCACCGCCCGCGCCTCCGATGATCTCGTTGATGGTGCCGGAATTGTTGGTGATGTTGAGGGTGTCGCCGGTCGAGGCGCTTGCGGCCGGGGTGGAGGCGGCCGCCTGGCCGCCTTGGCCTCCATGGTGGTGATGGTGATGTCCGCCCGCCTGCTGGAGTTGGGCAAAGGCTTGCTGTGCGGCGGCAAGGTTACCGGATTGCAGGGCTTGGCCCAGGGCCGCGAAGGCGGCCTGGCGGGACCCGGGTTGTCCGGTTGATGCTTGGGTCGCCTGGTCGGTTGCGCCCTGGGGCGCGTTCTTCTGGATCTGCGCGAAGGCCTGCTGGGCGGCTGCCAAGTTGCCTGACTGCAAGGCCTCGGCCAGCTGTTTGAAGGGATTGGCCGGCTGGGCCCAGGTCGCCGCCTGGGTTGCGCTGGTGGAAGAAGCAATATTGAGATCACTGCTCATGGTGCCTCCATGGGAACTTGACCCGCCTCCGGTCCATACCCATTGCGATACCGTTTCATCGGCCAGACTTCCCTTTGGGATGAGGCGCTTCCACCGGGCGGCGGGATTTTGGGATAGCCAACCCGGCTCATTCATGGAGAATTGGAACCCATGGACACCCAAGAATTTCGTCAACTCGGCCACCAGATGGTGGAGTGGATCGCGTCGTACCGGGAAGGGATGGCCAGCCTGCCGGTGAAGAGCCCGGTCGAGCCGGGGGAGATCAAGCGGATGCTGCCCGCCGAACCGCCCATCGTGGGCGAGGGGCTGGCGGGGGCGCTGGCGGATCTGGACCGGATCGTGCTGCCGGGGATCACCCACTGGAACCACCCGGGGTTCTTCGCCTATTTCCCGGCCAATTCGGATCTGGCCTCGGTGCTGGCGGACATGGCCTGCGCGGGGCTGGGGGCCCAGGGGATGAGCTGGCAGACCAGCCCGGCCGCCACCGAGGTGGAAGAAGTGGTCATGGACTGGCTCCGGCAGATGCTGGGCCTGGGCACGGAATTCACCGGGGTCATCCAGGACACCGCCAGCACCTCCACCTTCTGCGCGCTGCTGTGCGCCCGGGAGTGGGCCTGCGCCTTCGGCCAGAGCCGCGGCGGCATGCAGGCGGAGGAGGCGCCCCTGGTGGTCTACGCCTCGGACCAGGCCCACAGCTCGGTGGAGAAGGCCGCGCTGCTGGCCGGCTTCGGCAAGGACAACCTGCGCCTGATCGCCACCGACGCCAACCATGCCCTGCGCCTGGACCTGCTGGAGGCGGCCATCGTCGCCGACCTGGCCGCGGGGCGCCGGCCCTGCGCCATGGTCGCGGCCATCGGCACCACCGCCACCACCGCCATGGATCCCCTCGAGGGCATGGCCCGGATCTCCTCCCAGTACGGCATCTGGCTGCACGTGGACGCGGCCATGGCCGGCACGGCCATGATCCTGCCGGAGTGCCGCGGGCTGTGGGCGGGCATCGAGGGCGCCGATTCGATCGTGCTCAACCCGCACAAATGGATGGGCACCGGCTTCGACCTGAGCGCCTACTTCGTCAAGGACCCCGAGCACCTGATCCGGGTCATGAGCACCAACCCCAGCTACCTGCGCACCGAGCAGGATGACCAGGTGAAGAACCTGCGGGACTGGGGCATTCCCCTGGGCCGGCGGTTCCGGGCCCTCAAGCTGTGGTTCCTCATTCGCGACCAGGGTGTGGCCGGGCTGCAGGCCCGGATCCGCCGGGATCTGGCCAACGCCCAGTGGCTGAGCGCCCAGGTCGACGCCGCCCCCGGATGGGAACGGATGGCGCCGGTCCACCTGCAGACCGTCTGCCTGCGCCACGTGCCCGCCGGGGTCGCGGACGAACCCCAGCTTCGCGCCCACAACCTGGCCATCGTCAATAAGATAAACAACGAGGGCCGGTACTACCTCACGCCCTCGGTGCTCAAGGGCCGGCAGATGATCCGGGTCTCCATCGGCAGCCAGACTACGGAACTTACGGACGTCCAGGGTGTCTGGGAAGCCTTGGCGCAAGCCGCCCTGGAGCTCGCCCCGGCGCCCCAGACCGTGGGCGGGTGAAGGTTGGACGCCCCGGTCTCGGTCAGGCGGCTTCTCGAGCAGCTCAAGACCCGGGTCGAGACGGCCTACGCCGCCGTGTGCGTGGTCGGCGAGGTCTCCAACTACCGATCCTCCGGCAAGCACTGGTACTTCACCCTCAAGGAGGAGGGCGCGGCCCTGTCCTGCGCCATCTGGGCCGGCCAGCAGCGGCTCCTGGGCCACACCCCCCGGGACGGCGAGCGGGTGGTGCTCCGGGGCTCCCTCAACGTCTACGTGGCCGGGGGCACCCTCACCCTGGCGGTCACCCGCTGCGAGCTGGCCGGCCTGGGCGATCTGCAGGCGCGGCTCCGGCAGCTGGAGGCCGAACTCCGGGCCCAGGGCCTGTTCGACCGGCCCAAGCGGCCGCTGCCCCGGTTTCCGCGCCGCCTGGGGGTGGTCGCCGCCCTGGGCGGGGCGGCCCTGCGGGACGTGCTGGAGGTCACCCTGCGCCGGGCGCCGGGCCTGGACCTGCTGATCGCCCCCGCCGCCGCCCAGGGCGACCGCGCCGTGCCCGAGAACCTGATGGCCCTGCAGGAGATCCAGGACGAGTTCTGGGGCTGTGAGGCGATCCTGCTGGTGCGCGGCGGCGGCAGCCTGGAGGACCTCTGGGCCTTCAACGACCCGGCCCTGGTCCGGGCCGTGGCCGAATGCCGGCTGCCGGTGGTGACCGGAGTCGGGCACGAGATCGACACCACCCTGGTGGATCTGGCCGCCGACCGGCGGGCCGCGACCCCCAGCCAGGCCGCGGAACTGGCCTCCCCCGACCGGGCCGCCCTGGGCAGCGAGCTGCGCCGGCGCACCGAGGCGCTGGTGGGCCGCATGGCCTGGCGCCTGCGCGGCCTGGAATCCACCCTGAACCTGCTTGAGGACAGCGCCGGCATGCGCGCCGTGCCCGAGCGGGTGGCCCGGGGCGCCGAGCGCCTGGAGGTCCTCCGCCACCGCCTGCGCATGGCCGGCGGTGGCGTCTTCCCGAGGCTCGAACGGCTGCGCCAGCGCCTGCAGCTGGCCCATCCCCAGCGCCGCCTGGACCAGGCCGGCGGCCGGCTCGGAACCCTCCGGCTCCGGCTCGCCCATCAGGCCGGTCGGGTGGCCGGGGAAGCCCTGGCCCTGCGCATCGCCGAATCCGGCCGCCGCCTGGCCCCGGCCCTGGACGGCGTGCTGGCCGCCCGGTGCCACCGCCTGGAAGTGCTGGCGGCCCGGCTCGGCCCCATGGACCCCCGCGGCCCCCTGGAGCGGGGCTTCGCCCTGGTGCGGGACGCCCAGGGCCGGGTGCTCACCCGGGCCGCGCAGGCGGTGCCGGGGAGCCGGGTCGAGCTGCAGTGGCTGGACGGCACCCGTCGCGGCGAACTCGAGCGTCCCGACAGCTGACGGGTCTATCCGCTCATGAAGTCGTCAGGATTTCGGGGTGTGCTTCGGTCCCGCCTTGGCCTTCGCCGCCACACTCCTGACGACTGGCGAGCCCTTGGCGGCCAATTGGCAGGCGGCCGCCCGCACAAATTCAGAAATCGTGGACCCTTGTCGCTGAGCAGCGGCCAGGATCGTCTCAGCCTGGTCCTGCGGAAACCGGACCGTCACCGAGCGGCTTGGCTCTGCCCCCCCGGAGGCCTTGGGCGGGCGGCCCCGCCGAACCTTGACCGGGAATTGCCGGGCAACATCTTCGGCCCATCGGATAGTGTCCAGCTGATCGCGGGCGATCTCCTCCAAGGGACGATTGGCGAGCTTACCCTTATCAAGAGCAGCCTGGAGTGCATTTTTTCGAGTGGTCATGGGGATTGTCCGTTGATTGTGATGGATCGTTGTTGGAGGAAAATGGGCAGCTAGCGGTGCCGAAGGAATTCCTTGTCCCTAATCCGCCAGCAGGAGACTGGGACGACCTCTTGCTTGTCGGAGACCTCGAAAACCACCCGGTAGGGACGCCCCGTGCCCGGTGGAAAGTAGCCTTCAAAGACTTGCCGGTGGGCGAATGTCTTGTCGGAGTACACGCGGGAAGGACTTCCGTTTTCCAGCAACTGCTCAATGAACGCAGGGCAAATCTCAGGAGCCTCCAGGTGATGTCCACTGCAATGCTTTTTGTATTTCGGGAGCCATCGGATCTCCACCGTCCCTCCATGAAAATAATTGTAAGACGTTTTCTCCCACGCGCCACTATTGGCCTTTTCGATGGGGATAAAAAGGCACTGCGCGGAATAGATGGGGGGCAGCCGGCCGAGTAAGTCTAATCCGCCCAAGCCAATGCCAGGATCAGCCCATTCGTTTCCTGCAGATCAAGATGCCAGCCGCCGGCCGAGCCCGGCGCCCGCAGCACGCGCAGCCCTCCCCCGGCCGGCGCCAGTTCCACCTGGTCCGCATCCTCGGCCAGGCCCAATCCCAACCCCTTGAGCAGCGCCTCCCGGCCGGCCCACAACTGGAACAGGCGGTGGCGCCGCGGGCCCTCGGGCAGGGCTGCGAGCCAGAGGCGCTCCGGGGGCGCGGCGAGCTCCATCATGGCCTCGGCGGCGATGGGCGCGCCGGGGTCCACCAGGTCCACGCCCACCCGGCCCGCGCGGGCCAGGGCCACGGCGGCGCGGCCGCGGCAGCGGCTGAGGCTCACCGCCAGGGGCTCGCCCCGGAACATCGCCCGGGGGCGGCCGTGGGGGTCGTGGCCGGCGAACCTGGCGGGCTCCGGGAGGCCGAGGGATCGGGACAGGGCCGCCAGGGCCGCGGCCGGATCGTCGGCCGGGGCGAAGGCGACGGCGGGTCTCACCGGATCCGGCGGGCGGGGCTGCCCTGCCAGCGGGTGCCGGCGGGCAGGGTCTCGCCCTTCATCAGCAGGGACAGGTCGCCCAGGCTGGAGCCGGCCTCCATGCGGGTGCCGTAGAGCACCACCGCGTCGGTGCCCACCGAGCAGCGCGGGCCCACGTCCACCCGGGCCATCTTCATGACCCGGTCCTCGAACAGGTGGGTCTGGATGGTGCAGTCGGGGCCCAGGCAGACGTCCCCGCCCAGCCGGACCAGGTCGTACTCGGTCAGCCAGGTGCTCTCCATGTAGACACCCGGCCCGATCCGGGCGCCCAGCAGGCGGAAGTAGAGCGGCAGCAGGGGCGTGCCCTGGCACATCATGAGCAGCCAGGGCACCGCCAGGTTCTCGTGCAGGGCCGACACCAGCTCCGTGCGCCAGACGAAGGAGCACCACAAGGGCTTCTCGCCGGGGACGTAGCGGCCGATGAGGAGCCACTTCATCGCCACCACGAACAGGCACGCGGCGCACCCGGCCACGAAGTAGAGCAGGGGGAACAGGGCGATGGTCGCGGCCACGCCCAGGACATCCTCGAGCACGGTGGTGGTGGTGAGCAGCAGGCAGGTCAGGAGGGCGAAGCCCATGGCCGGCAGGGTCACCCGGAAGAACTCGATGGCCAGGCGCAGCGCCACTAGGCGCCGGGACGGGGTGTAGGTCTGGGTCTCCAGGAAGCCCTCGGCATGGCTGCGCCGGGGCAGGTAGATGGCCGGCGAGCCCAGCCAGGACGCGTCGGTGCGGGCGGCCTCGTAGGGGTCCAGGGGCGGGACGGACAGGACGCCGATCAGGGCCATGTCCCCCAGCACGGTGCCGCCGGGCACGGCGGCGCTGTTGCCGACGAAGGCGCGGCGGCCGATCCGGGTGGGGGCGAGGGTGATCCGGCCCAGGTCGTAGCGGGGCGTGCCCAGGGAGGCGGCATCGGCGATGAAGGTCTCCTCGCCGATGTCCAGGAGATCCGGGGTGGCCGCGCCGGCGGTGGAGATCTCGGCCCGGCGCCCGACCCGGGCGCCCAGGGCGCGGAACCAGGGGTTCAGGTAGAGGGTGGCGTAGAGCGGGCCCAGGAGGTCCAGGGAGATCTCCAGCAGCTGGTCCACGAACCATTTTCGCAGGTAGAAGGGGGAGGTGAGGTCGTAGTTGCCCGCGGCCGCCCGGCCCAGGACGGCCTGCTTGACCCCGACGATGATCAGGCTCAGGAGGAGGATGTACGACACCGCCGCCAGCGGCACCGCCCACAGGTAGCCGAAATAGCCCGGAATGCGCAGCCAGAGCTCGTTGAGCATCAGCATGCCGGGCAGGATCGAGGCCAGGAACACCACCGGCACCAGGAACGCCCCCAGGCCCTGGGCCAGGGCCATGACGAAGATCCGCGCCCGGGCGGGCCGGGCCGGCTCGCCCCGGTCGGCCTGGGGCCCGGGCAGGTTCACCGCCGGCGATCCCGCCCAGCGCTGGCCGGCGGGGATGCGGCCGCCGGAGGGCAGCAGGCTCAGGTCGCCCAGCTCGGCGCCGTCCTCCATCCGGGTCCCCGCGGCCAGCACGGCCCGGGCGCCCACGCAGCAGCGATCGCCGATCGTGATGGGGCCCAGGCGCAGGTGCCCGTCCTCGATGCTGTAGGCCTCGAGCCGCGCGTCCACGCCGATGCAGGTGTCGTCGCCCACGGTGAGCAGGTCGAAGCCGAGGATGGCGTCGGAGGCGAAATGGGTGTGCTGGCCCACCTTGGCCCCCATGAGGCGGAGGTACAGGCGGATCCATGGGGTGCCCACCAGGTAGCCGGTGGGCGTCGCGGCCTGGATCCGGGTGGCCAGCCACCAGCGCAGGTGGTAGGCGCCCCAGAGGCGGTGGACGCCCGGCCGGACCCGGCCCAGGAGCAGCCATTTGGCCGCCACGGACAGGAGGAACATGGCGGGGTTCAGCACCAGCAGCATGGTGATGGAGGCGGCCAGGGCCACGGTCCGATCGTGGTCGTTGTCGATCAGCCAGCTGTAGGTCAGGTAGGGCGCCAGCCACTGCAGGCCGAAATAGCCCAGCAGGGGGTAGAGGCCCGCCAGCTGGAGGCCGTTGCAGGCCCAGCGGGCCCGCCGCCCGATCCGGGGCAGGGCGGGCTCCTCCGGCGGAGGCGCCAGGGGCGCCCGCTGGTCCAGGTCCCGGGCCAGCCCGCGCACGGTGGGGAAGGCGTAGACATCGGGCACCGAAAGATCCCGGAAGGCCTCGCCGCGGCGCAGTTCCGAGACCATGAGGGCGGCCAGGAGGGAATGCCCCCCCAGGTCCAGGAAGAAATCCTCATCCAGGCCCACCGCCTCGTGGTGGAACAGCCGGGCCCAGGCCTCGGCCAGGGCCCGCTCCCGGGGCGTGCCCGGGGGCTCCAGGGCGCCGGCGGCCTCGGCCCGGGCCGGGGGCCGGGGCAGGCGCTTGCGCTCCAGCTTGCCGCTGGGGAGGGTGGGCAGGGCCTCGAGGGCCATGACCCGGGCCGGGATCATGTAGGGCGGCAGGGTGGCCCGGAGCGCGGCCCGCAGGGCGTCCTCGTCCAGGCTCGCGCCCGCCTGCAGGACCACGTAGCCGGCCAGCAGATCGGGGCCGTCGTCCCGGAGCACGTGGGCTGCGGCGGCCAGGATTCCGGGCTGGTGGCGCAGGGCCGCCTCGATCTCGCCCAGTTCGATCCGGAACCCGCGCAGCTTGACCTGGTCGTCCAGGCGGCCCAGGAACGAAAGCTCGCCGTCCGCGGCGCAGCTCACCAGGTCCCCCGTGCGATAGATCCGTTCGGTCCAGGGGCCTTCCGGCCGCGGGTTGGCCGGGAACCGCTCGGCGGTGAGGTCGGGCCGGCCCAGGTAGCCCAGGGCCAGGCCGACGCCCGAAAGGCAGAGTTCCCCGGGCTCGCCCGGGGCCACCGGCGCCAGCTGGGCGTCGAGCACATAGGTGCGCATGTTGGGGATGGCCCGGCCGATCGTCACCGGGCGGTCCGGGGCCAGCTCGGTCCAGGTGGCGATGACGGTGGCCTCGGTGGGTCCGTAGGTGTTGAGCATCCGCCGGCCCGGCACGGCCCAGCGGGCCACCAGGTCCTGCGGGCAGGCCTCGCCGCCGACGATCAGCAGGCGCAGGCCGGGCAGGTCCCCCTCGAAGGTGCTGAGCAGGGTGGGGACGGTGGACAGGACGGTGATGCCCTGGGCCGCCAGCCAAGCAGGCAGGAGGGGGCCGGACTTGACCCGTTCCGAGGAACCGGCCACCAGGGCGGCACCGGCGTGGAAGGCCAGCCAGACCTCCTCCACCGAGGCGTCGAAGGCCAGGGAGAAGCCCTGGAAGACCCGGTCCCCGGGGGTCACGCCGAACAGCCGGCCCTCGGCCCGCACCAGATTGCAGGCGGACCGGTGGGCCACGGCCACGCCCTTGGGGCGGCCGGTGGAGCCGCTGGTGAAGATGGCGTAGCAGGGGTCGCCGGGATGGGCGCGGGGGGCCGGCCGGAGCGGGGACATGGCGGCCAGGGCGGCGGCCTCCTCGTCCAGGAGCACGGGCATCCAGGGCCCTTCGGGCAGCCGCGCGGCCATGCCCAGGCTGGAGACCAGCAGGGCGGCCCCGGCATCCTCCAGAATGGCGGTCACCCGTTCGGCCGGGTATTCCGGATCGAGCGGCACATAGGCGGCGCCGGACTTCAGGATCGCGAGGATGGCCACGATCGCGTCGATACCCCGGGGCAGGAACAGGCCGACGTAGCGGCCGGGCCCGGCCCCCCGGCCGGCGAGGAGCCGGGCCAGGCGGTTGGCCCGGGCCTCCAGCTCCCGATAGGTGAGCCGGGTCCCCTCGAATTCCAGGGCGGGGCGGTCCCCGAAGCGGTCCGCGCTGGCCTCGAACAGGCCGGGCAGGAGCTCCTCCCTGGCGAGGTCGGGATCCCACGGGAGGGAGGGCGGATCGGGGGACAGGGTCATGGCGCCTCGGGAAGGGAGAGCTTGCAAGGGTGCTGGCTCCGGGACAGACCCGGCCGGGGCGCCGTTCGTTGAATCAGGGCATGAGCATGCCGCCATTGACGCTGAGCACCTGACCGGTCATGTACTCGGCCTCGTCGGAGGCCAGGAACACCACGGCGTTGGCGATGTCCAGCGGGGTGCCCATGCGGCCCAGGGGGATCTGGCGGTTGAACTCGGCCTTGACCTCGTCGGGCAGCTTCTCGGTCATGGCGGTGGCGATGTAGCCGGGGGCCACGGCGTTGCAGGTGACGTTGCGGCTGGCGAGCTCGCGGGCGATGGTCTTGGTCAGGCCGATCAGGCCGGCCTTGGAGGCCACGTAGTTGCCCTGGCCGGCGTTGCCCATCTGGCCCACCACCGAGGCGATGTTGACGATCCGGCCCCAGCGCTGCTTCATCATGGTCCGGGCCACGGCCTGGGTGGCCAGCCAGGAGCCCTTGAGGTTGATGTCCAGGACCAGCTCGAACTCCTCCTCCTTCATCTGGATCATCAGCTTGTCCTTGGTGATCCCGGCGTTGTTGACCAGGATGTGGATGGTGCCGTGGCGCTCCAGGACCGTGGCGATGGCGGCCCGGATGCTCTCCCCGTCGCGCATGTCCAGGAGGACGTAGTCGGCCTGGCCGCCCTGGGCCTGGATGCCGGCCACCACCTGCTGGAGGTCGGCCTCGGTGGAGGGGAGGGAGGCGCAGACGGCAAAGGCCCCCTGGCGGGCCAGCTGCTGGGCGATGGTCTCGCCGATGCCCTGGCTGGCGCCGGTGATGAGGGCGATCTTGCCTTTGAGAGAGAACATGTAGACTCCAATGAAGATGGCCCCAAAGTCTACCATCGGGCCCGCGCTTGTGCGTAGCATGAGGGTCTCCGAGGGAGTTCCCATGCGCATTCCGGCCGTCCTGCTCGTGGCGTCGACCCTGCTGGCCGCCCAGGCGCCGCCGGCCGCCCAGGGCCCGCCCGCGGCTCCCAAGGGGTCGCCCTACGTGCTGGAGATGGTCGGACATGTCGAATCCTCCCGGCTGCGCCGGACCGTGGAGCGGCTGGCCGCCTTCGGCACCCGCCACAGCCTGTCCACCACCTCCTCGGACACCCGCGGCATCGGCGCGGCCCGGCGCTGGCTGGAGGACGAGACCCAGGCCCTCGCGGCGCTGCCGGGCTCGCGGCTGGTGCCGTTCGAGGACGTCTTCACCGCCGAGGTCGGGCCGCGGGTGCCCAAGCCCACCGAGATGGCCAACGTGGGCGTGATGCTCCCGGCCATGGACGCCTCCCGGAGCAAGGACGCCCTGCTGGTGGCGGGCCACTACGACAGCCGCGCCAACGACGTCCTGGACGCCGAGAGCGACGCCCCGGGGGCGGTGGACAACGCCAGCGGGGTGGCCCTGACCCTGGAGATGGCCCACGTCATGGCCCAGGACCGGACCGCCGTGAACGTGTTCTTCGTGGCGACTTCCGGCGAGGAGCAGGGCCTGCTGGGCGCGGCCCACCTGGCCCGGCGGCTCAAGGCCGAGGGCTACAACGTCATCGCCATGCTGGCGGCGGACTCCGTGGGCAACACCGCCGGGCCCGGCAACACCAGGGTCAACACCTCGGTGCGGCTGTTCTCCGAGGCCCTGCCGGCCGGCGAGGGCGAAGCCCAGCGCAAGGCCCGGGAGGCCCTGGGCGGGGAGAACGACACCCCCTCGCGGGAATTCGCCCGCTACCTCAAGCGCACCGGGGAACGCTACGCCGAGTTCATGAGCTGCCTGGTCATGCTGCGCCGGGACCGGGTGAGCCGGGGCGGCGACCATCTGGCCTTCAACAAGGAGGGCTTCCCCGCCGCCCGGGTCACCGAGACCCTGGAGAACTTCGACCGCCAGCACCAGGTGCCCCGGATCGAGGGCGGGCGCACCTACGGCGACTCCCCGGTGTTCTTCGATCCCGGCTACTGCGCCAAGATCACCCGGGTGATGACCGGGGCCTTCCACCACCTGGCCACCGCCCCCGAGGCCCCGGCCGACGTGGTGATGTCGGCGGGCCCCAACGGCGCGGTCCGGCTGCGCTGGGCGCCGATGACCGATCCCCGGATCGCCGGCATCGTCGTCTACTGGCGCCCGGCGGATGCGGTCGCCTGGCAGGGCGGGCAGTTCTACCCCAAGGGGGACCATGTGGACCTGCCGGGGGTGGGGGGCATCGACAACTCCTTCTTCGCCGTGGCTACCCGCGATGCCGAGGGGGACGAGTCCCTGGCCGTGGCGCCCACCCGGGCGGAGTGAGCGGACGCCTCAACCGGGCGGGCCCAGGCCGGGTCCAAGGCTGCCAGAGAGGGGTCTTATGAACAAACTCATCCCATGCCTGGCGGTCCTGGCCCTTTCCCTGGGCTGCGCGGGCCCCGAGGTCCACTACGATTATGATTCCCGGGCCGCCTACCAGAACTTCCATTCCTACGACTGGTACGCCCCGTCCCGGGAGGACCTGGCCCGGGCCCATGGAGTCCAGGATTCACTCATGGACACGCGGGTCCGCCGGGCGGTGGAAGCGGAGCTGGCCACCCGCAAGTTCCGCCGGGAGACCGCCGGCGACCCGGATTTCCTGGTGACCTACTATCCGGTGTTCGAGCCGCGGGGCGGGGGCCGGGGCCATGTGGGCATCGGCCTGGGCTTCGGCGTCATGCGCGGCGTCGGCATCGGGGTCGGAGTTGGCGGTCCGGTCGCCCGCATGGAACCCCGGACCAGTTCCATCGTCCTGGAAATCAGGGAGTTCCGGAGCCACACCCTGGTCTGGAAGGCGCGCGCGGATGAGGTCCTGGAGGGCAACGAACTGCCCGAGGACGCCGAGGAGCTGATCGCCAAGGCGGTGCAGAAGATGCTGGCCCGCTTCCCGCCCAGCAGCTTGTCCGCGTCCTAGGGGGCTATTTCAGCCCGCTGATCCAGGCTGCGAGCGGGGTGAGGTCGGCCAGGGGGCGGTCGTCGCCGTAGCCCTCCACGGCCTTGGCCAGATCCATCTCGCCACGGAGCCGGGGCTCGCGCTTGAACAGGTGGTTGGCCATGGGCACTTCGAGGACGTCGCCCTGGAAGGAGGCGGGGATGTGGGCCGGCTTCCAGGTCTGCATGTCCTTGTCGCCCCAGGCCACCGCCACCGGGCCGGGGAACCGGGAGGCCATGGCCCAGGGGTCCAGGTCCAGGGTCGCCCGGACGAACGCGAGGGTCTCCGGGGCCATGAGCGAGACGCCCAGGCGGGCGAGGGCGGGATACACGTCCGGTCCGGGCACGGGGCCGGGTTTGCGTTCCCGGATGGCCTGGAACACGGCGTGCAGGTGGGCGAGGTTGGCGATCTCCTTCTCCGGGGGCAGCTGGGCGGCCACCGGTTCCTCGATGGCCATGGCCATGGTCTGGCTGGGCGGGGCCAGCAGCAGCAGGGCGTCGGCGTCCTGGGCCGCCAGCAGGGCCAGCAGGGCGCCTTCGCCGTGGCCCACCAGGAGGATCCGCCGGTCCCGGGCCTCGGGGAGGGCGCGGGCGGCCCGGATGGCGGCGCGGATATCCCCGGCCTGGGCGTCCAGGGAGGCGTCGAGCTTCGGATCGCGGCTGAAGGCGATGCGCTTGTCGTAGCGCAGGGAGGCGACGCCCTGGTCCTGGAGCCAAAGGGCCAGAGCCCGGCCGCCGTGGGAAGCCAGCCGGGGCCCGGACCAGTCCCGGTCCAGGGGGCCGGAATCGGCCACCATCACGGCGAACCAGTGGCCGCCCCGGGCCGGCAGCACGGTGCCGGCCAGGGCGAGGCCGTTGAAGCCTTCGAAGGCCAGCTCCCGGGGCGCGGGCGCGGTCTGGATCTGGGCGGGGGGGGCGGGGATCATCGGTACTCCAGAGGTGCTGTGACGGGATCCATAAGTTCCTGGCAATGCCTCGCGTTGCGATAGCCCATGGGTATCATGGAATGCCCAAGCCGATTCCCCTCCGAAAGGAAGCCCATGAAGTCCCTGTTCCAAGCCCTGACGGCGACCGCCGCGATCCTGGCCTCCAGCCTCGCACAGCCGCTCTGCGCCTGCACCAACATCCTGGTCACCAAGGGCGCGAGCAAGGACGGCGCCACCATGCTCAGCTACGCCGCCGACAGCCACGAGCTCTACGGGGAACTCTACTTCAAGCCCGCCGCCCTGCACCACCCCGGGGAGACCCGGGACATCGTCGACTGGGATTCGGGCCGGTTCCTCGGGCGGATCGAGGAAGCCCCGGCCACCTACAGCCGGGTGGGCAACATGAACGAGTTCCAGGTGGTGGTGGGCGAGACCACCTTCGGCGGGCGCAAGGAGCTGCAGGTGCCTTCGGGCATCGTCGACTACGGCAGCCTGATGTACATCGCCCTGGAGCGTTCCCACACCGCCCGGGAGGCCATCCAGGTCATGGCCGGCCTGGTGGAGAAGTACGGCTACGCCAGCGAAGGCGAGTCGATCTCCGTGGGCGATCCCAACGAGGCCTGGATCTTCGACATCATCGGCAAGGGCAAGGGCCAGGTGGGCGCGCTGTGGGTGGCGGTCAAGCTTCCCGACGGCACCATCTCCGCCCACGCCAACCACTCCCGGATCGCCCAGTTCCCCCTGGACGACCCCAAGACCTGCCTGTATTCCAAGGACCTGATCCCCTTCGCCCGCAGGAACGGCCTGTTCAAGGGCGAGGACAGGGACTTCCGGTTCAACGAGGTCTACGCGCCCGCCGATTTCAGCGCCATCCGCTTCTGTGAGGCCCGGGTCTGGAGCGTGTTCCGCCGGGCGGCGCCGTCCCTGGATCTGCCGGTGGCCATGGTCAAGGACGCCGGCGGCAAGGCCCTGCCGCTGTTCATCAAGCCCGACCGCAAGCTGGACTTGCATGACGTCATGGCGCTCATGCGCGACCATTTCGAGGGCACCGAGCTGGACATGACCCAGGATGTCGGCGCCGGCCCCTACCACCTGCCGTACCGCTGGCGGCCCATGGAGTGGAAGGTCGACGGCAAGGACTACCTGCACGAGCGCGCCATCTCCACCCAGCAGACCGGCTGGTCGTACGTGAGCCAGTCCCGGTCCTGGCTGCCCGACCCCATCGGCGGCGTGCTGTGGTTCGGCGTGGACGACACCTACAGCACCGTCTACGTGCCGGTCTACTGCGCCAACAAGGCGGTGCCGCACAGCTTCGCCGAAGGCACCGGCACCTGGAACGAGTTCAGCTGGGACAGCGCCTTCTGGACCTTCAACTTCGTGGCCAACTACGCCTACAGCCGCTACGAGGACATGATCGTGGACATCCAGAAGGTCCAGCACGAGCTGGAGGGCGGCTTCCTGGCCCGCCAGCCGGAGCTGGAAGCCCACGCCAAGATGCTCTACCAGCAGTCGCCGACCCTGGCCAAGGACTTCCTGACCGAATATTCCTGCCGCGAAGGCGACAAGGTCACCGCCCGCTGGAAGAAGCTGGGCGAGTTCCTGATCTGGAAGTACCTGGACGGCAACGTCCGCGGCAGCAAGGGCGAGATCACCCACCCCCCCTACAACGACGACTGGTACCGCCGGATCGTGAAGGAGAAGGGCGACAGCATCCGCATCCCCGAGGGCGAAGCCGGGCACTGAAGGCAAGCGGTACCCATCAGGATCGCTTGTGGTGCATGAGCCACTCCGCACTGGCGATCTGCAGGACGGCATTCAGGGAAAGCCCCTGCAGCCTGGCCGACTCCTGGAGGGCCTCCAGGAGGGCCAGGGGCAGCCGTACGGCCTTGACCACGCTGGGGGCCGAGGCTTCGGCCTTTTTCGGGCGCCCCATCTTGACCCGGACGTAGGCCATGGCCGAACCAGCTTCAAGGTCGCTTTCCGTCGCTTCCAGGAGATCCTCGAAGTCCTTCCGGTCCTGGGGGGGCGCCGTTACCGGCATGCCTTTCAGCATCGTGTCCATGGTGATGGCCTTGGGCTTGGTCATGGGCTACCTCCTGCGGCCGGAGTCGATCCGGAAACACGTGATGACGAAAAGTTCCGCCTCTCCGGAACGGATGAAGGCCACCTTCCAGGTTCTGCCGTTCACGGTTCCGAATCCCTCCCAGCGGGGCGGGTTCATCGGACGGGCCTGGAAGTCCGGGGCCGAGAACACAGCCTCAGCCAGCCGCGGGGTCGCCCCATGCCTTGCGATGTGTTCCGTATTCCATGGTTGCCAGATGAACGCCACCATGAAACAAGTGTAGAACACTTTTTTGTTCTGTCAAGGCGCTGAGCCCCTTGGGGAAAATCGGCATAAATGAAAGCGGCCGGGAACTTCCCGGCCGCTTGTGGGGTTCCTGAAATCTAGTCCGGGCTGTTCGGGGGATCGACGAAGTCCTCGTCGGAGACCAGGGCCTCCTCGGGCAGCTTGGCCAGTTCGGCATGGACCAGGTCCTGGTGCTCCAGTTCCTCGTCGCGCAGTTCCGCGAACAGGGCCCGGACCTGCGGGTCCTTGATCGCGGGGATGGCCGAGCTGAAGAAGGCGTAGGCCTTCTTCTCCGATTCCAGGGCGGCCGCCATGGCGGCGCGGGGGGTCATGAAGGCCCGGGCGGCGTCGTAGTCGGGGGCTTCCACGTCGAACAGCATGGTGCCGTTGACGACGGCCTTTGTGGAGCCGAACAGCTCCTGCCGGCGCTGGGCCAGCTGCTCGCCGTGCTTGGTCTCGTTCTCCACCATGTAGCGGAAGAACCTGGCCGCCTCGGGGGTGCGGTGCTGCTCCATCTGGTAGGCGAACTCCTCGTAGCGCTCCTTGGCTTCGGCCTCGACGAGCACGGCCAGGTCGAGGGCATCCATCAGGGTCAGTTTGGCGAAATCAAAGCCTTGGGTGGGCATGTGGGCTCCTGTCACTTTTTGATGAAGAGATCGAGGATGCGTTCCCGGGGCAGGGCGTCCTTGCTGAGCAGCTCCTGCCGTTCCTTGATCAGGTCGCCGTAGGTCGGCGGCGGCTCGGGGTTGCGGTAGAACACGCCCAGGTGGAGCTTGTCGCCGTAGTGCTGGGCCAGGTCCATGGCCGCCAGGCGGTCCGCGGGATTGTGGCCGAGCGCGGGCAGGCTTTCGCTGATCGCCTTGAGGCCCTTGATCTGCTGGCTTTCCTCGCCGTAGGTGACGCAGGGGGACTGGATGTTGACGAACGCGAAACCGGGGTAGCGGATCGCCTCCTCGATGGTCGCGGCCATGCCGGCGATATCGATCGGCGCGGCCTGGGCCACGAAGCCGGCGCCGTAGGCCAGGGCGTAGAGCAGGGGATTGACCGGCTGCTCCAGGCTGCCGTGGCGGGAGGTGGAGGAGGTGCGGCCCTTCTTGGAGGTGGGCGACAGCTGGCCCTTGGTCAGGCCGTAGATCTGGTTGTCCATCACGATGTAGGTGATGTCCATGTTGCGCCGGATCATGTGCGGGATGTGCCCGCCGCCGATCGAGAAGCCGTCGCCGTCGCCGCCGGCGGCCAGCACCAGCAGTTCGGGGTTGGCCATCTTGATGCCCTGGGCGATCGGCAGGCTCCGGCCGTGCACGCTGTTGAAGCCGTAGGCGGTGGTGTATCCGGGGATGCGGCTGGAGCAGCCGATCCCGGAGACGAAGGCGATCTCATGGGGCGGCCGGCCGATGGCGGCCAGGGCCCGGTAGATGGCGGCCACGACCGAGAAGTCGCCGCATCCCGGGCACCAGATCGGCTTGAGGTCGCTCTTGTAGTCCTTGGGCTGGAATTCCATTGTGGTGGTTCCGTTCATGGTCGACCTCTACTCCTGGGGCTGAAGTTGGGACTCGTGGCTGCGCTGCAGCTCCGAGAGGAGACGATGGAGGGCCGCGACGATCTCGCCGGGCAGGAAGGGGTTCGCGCCGCTGCGGGCCATGGGCTTGACGCCCTTGGGCAGGTCCAGGTGCATCCTGAGCAGCTTGTGGAACTGGGCCAGGTGGGTCTGCTCGATGATCAGGCCCTTCTTGACCGACGCGAAGTAGTCGTTGTAGAAGCCCTCGGCCACCGGATACAGCAGGTAGGGAACCAGCAGCTTGACGTTCAGGCCCTCGGCCCGGGCCATGGCCAGCGCCTCCCGGCACACGCCGGCCACGCTGCCCCAGGCCACCATGGCGATCGGCGCGTCGGGGTCGCCGCTGATCTCGAACAGGTCGCGGCGCTCGCGGAGCGGATCGAACTTCTTGGTGCGCTTGTTGTTCATCTTGGCGTGGACGGTGCCGCTGTTGGTCGGGGCGCCGTTCTCGGTGTGCTCGATGCCCGATGCCAGGTAGGTGCCGCCGAGCATGCCGGGATGGCTGATCGGGCTGATGTTGTTCTCGGTCAGCTTGAAGCGCTTGTAGTTCTGCAGGTCGGAACCGGTGGGGACGAGCCGGTCCTCGATCTTGAACACGCTCGTGTCGATCGGATCCAGGGTCTCCTTGCGCTGGGAGATCTCCTGGTCGGAGAGGACGATCACCGGGGTCTGGAAGTGCTCGGCGATGTTGAAGGCCTCGATGGTGATGCGGAAGGTGTCGGCCACCGAGGTGGGCGCCAGCACCGGCCGGATCACGTCACCGTGGGCGGAGAACACCGCGGCGAACAGGTCGGACTGCTCGTTCTTGGTGGGCAGGCCGGTGGAGGGGCCGCCGCGCTGGACGTTGACGATCACCAGCGGCAGTTCGGCGATGGACGCCAGTCCCATCATCTCGGTCTTGAGGGAGAGGCCCGGTCCGCTGGTGGCGGTCATGGACTTCAGGCCGGCGAAGGAGGCGCCGATGGCGGCGCCGATGCCGGCGATCTCGTCCTCGGCCTGCAGCACCGAGCCGCCGTACTTCCAGACGTGGTCCGTGAAGAACTGCATGATCTCGGTGGAGGGGGTGATCGGGTAGCCGCCGAAGAACTTGCAGCCCGCGAAGATGGCCGCGGCGGCGCACATGTCGTTGCCGTCGGTGATGAGCTTGACGTTGCCCTTGGTGTCGGACGCGACGATCTGCATGCTGGTGACCAGCGGGTGCTCGATGGCGAAGGCCCGGCCCGCGTCGAAGGCGCGCTGGTTGGCTTCCACCAGCTCGTCGCCCTTCTTGCTCAGCTTCTTGCGGATGCCCTTCATGACGGCGACCGCGCCGATGCCGAACCAGCCGGCGATCAGGCCCAGCACTACGGTGTTCTTGGCCCGCTCGGTGCCGGCGGTTTCCTTGGCCATGGCCGTCATGGGCACGGCGATGACCTGCAGGGGGGTGATGCCGACCAGGGGGATCTGGTCCTCGGGGATGTTGGTGGCGGCCTCGTAGATCACCACGGTCTTGCCGCTGACCGGCAGTTCGGCGCCGAACTTGAGGAAGTCATCCCAGTTCAGGGCCACCGCCACGTCCAGGTCGCCGCCCGGATTGAGGATCGGGTCGGTGCTGATGCGGACCCGGCAGGACGATTCGCCGCCGCGGATCTGCGAGCCGAAGCTCTTGGTCATCACGCCGTGGTAGCCTTCCGCCGCCGCGGCCTGCAGCAGCGAATCACCGGCGGAGACGATGCCGTCACCTCCGGAACCCGCCATGCCGAACACGAGATCTTTGCGCATGGGCACGGTAAAACCGTTGTTGCCCCAGGGCTGCCGTTCCGGGTCTCTGCCACTCATCGATTCTGTCCTCCAAGGGATAGGAACATCATCATTGCATTTTGCCGGCCGAGTAGGAATAGCTGTAAAGGCGTCAAACCATCTAATTCATGAAGGTTGAAATTATTTATTGGTTCATTCGTCCTGAGAATGATTCTCCGCCCCCCAGGGCGCCGGGACGGGGGGCCGTTATCCTTTTCCATATGGAAAACCCGACCCATCCCCGCCAAGGCCTCCGGGAGGCCACCCGGATCGTGGTCAAGCTCGGCACCCAGGTGGTGCTGGACGCCCGGGGCCGCCCGGCCATGGCCAGGCTTTACGGCCTCATGGAAGGTGTGGCCCAGCTCCGCCGGGACGGCCGGGAGGTCCTGCTGGTCAGCTCCGGGGCCATCGGCCTTGGGGCCCAACAATTGGGGATCAAGCCCGGCTCCCTGGCCGAGAAGCAGGCCTGCGCCGCGGTCGGCCAGGGCGAACTGATCGGGCTCTACCAGGACGGGTTCCGCCGGATGGGCGTGCGCGCCGCGCAGGTGCTGCTCACCGAGGACGATTTCACCGATCCCCACCGCCACGCCAACCTCAGCCGGACCCTGGGCACCCTGCTGAGGCTGGGCGCGGTGCCGATCCTGAACGAGAACGATGCGATCTCCACCCTGGAACTCGACCGTCCGCTCGGTAAGCGGACCGTGTTCGGCGACAACGATCGCCTGTCCGCCCTTCTGGCCAGGGACCTGGGCGCCCAGGTGCTGGTGCTGCTCTCGGACGTGGCCGCCCTGCACACCCGCAACCCCGGCCTGGACGCCCAGGCCGAACCCATCCTGGAAGTGCCCTACGGCAGCGTCCCCCAGGCCCGCACCGAAGGCGGCAGCGACCGGGGCCGGGGCGGCATGGCCAGCAAGCTGGAGGCCGCCTCCCTGGCGGCGGCGGCCGGAATCACAGTGTTCCTGGCCGGCGGCCAGACGCCAGGCGTGCTGGAGCGGCTCATGGCCGGGGACCCGGTGGGCACCTGCTTCCACCCCGCCCCGGCGGCCTCATGAATCCGGTCCGGGACCAGGCCGAGGCAGCGCGTTCGGCCGCACGGGTCCTGGCGACCTCGACCGACCTCGACCGGTGCCGGGCACTCGAGCTCCTGGCCGCCGCTCTGGAGCGGGAGGCCCCGGCCATCCTGGCCGCCAACGCCCGGGATGTGGCCACCGCGGCCGTGCCCCCCGCGACCCTGCAGCGCCTGGCGCTGTCCGCCGGCAAGCTGGCCGACATGGCCGCCGGGGTGCGGGCCGTGGCCGCGCTGCCCGATCCCCTCGCCCGGGTCCAGGTCCGGCGCCGCCTGGACGACGACCTGGTGCTCACCCGGGTGACCTGCCCGATCGGCGTCCTGGCGGTGGTGTTCGAGGCCCGGCCGGACGCGCTGGTGCAGGTGGCGTCCCTGGCCCTGCGAAGCGGCAACGCCGTCCTGCTCAAGGGCGGCAGCGAGGCCGCGGGCTCCAACGCCGCCCTCCTGGCCGTGCTCCAGGAGGCCCTGGCGGGCGCCGGTCTGCCGCCGGCCTCGGCCCAGGCCCTGGACGGCCGGGCCGCGGTGGAGGCCCTGCTGGCCCTGGACGACCTGGTCGACCTGGTGATCCCCCGGGGCTCCCGGGAACTGGTGCAGCGGATCAAGGCCGCCACGAAGATCCCGGTGCTCGGCCACGCCGACGGGATCTGCCACATGTTCCTGGATGAAAGCGCCGACCCGGGCATGGCCCTGGCCCTGGTGCGCGACGCTAAGCTGCAGTACCCGGCCGCCTGCAACGCCGTGGAGACCGTGCTCATCCACGCCGCCGCCGCCCCGGTCCTGGTGCCCCTGCTGGCCGCCGGCATGCCCGAGGCGGAATTGCGCGGCTGCCCCGCATGCCGGCTCCTCGCCCCAGGGCTCGGGGAGGCCGCCGAAGCCGACTGGGACACCGAATACGGCGCCCCGATCCTGGCCCTGCGCGTGGTCCCCGACCTGGACGCCGCCCTGGCCCACATCGCCGCCCACGGCAGCTGCCACACCGAGGCCATCGTCACCGGGGACCCCGGGAACGCCGAGCGCTTCCTGGCCGAGGTCGACGCCGCCAGCGTCTTCCACAACGCCTCCACCCGCTTCGCCGACGGCTTCCGCTACGGCCTGGGGGCCGAGGTCGGCATCAGCACCTCGCGAATCCACGCCCGCGGGCCGGTGGGCCTGGAAGGCCTGCTGACAACAAAATACCTGCTCCGTGGAAAAGGCCAGATCGTGGCCGACTATGCCCAAGGACGGCCTTTCAAACACGAGGATTTCTAGTTGTAATTTCGTTCCTCGTGGAATAGCGGGGGAGCATTGGCCGCGGAAGTGGCAAAATCAGGATGATTTAAATGTGGTAACAAAACCCCTTGTACCTCAACAAAAAGGTGCATAGTGTACTTGGATGGCCCGAGATATCTTGCCCTCTGAGCTTTGGGAACGCATCCAACCCCTTCTACCGCCACCCACGCCGAAGCCGAAGGGGGGGCGGCCTCCAGTGGCCAATCAGAATGCCTTGCGCGGGATCCTCTTTGTCCTGAAGACGGGCATTCGTTGGGCGGACTTGCCCAAGGAGATGGGGTGCGGCAGCGGAATGACGTGCTGGTCGGGCCTGCGAACCAGCATGACTCCGTTCCCTTCGAGGAATTGATCGATGCGGTTCCTGGAGTGCGCCATGGCAGGGGGAGGCCACGGCACCGATTCCGGAAGCTGCATGCGGACAAAGCCTACGACTTTCGGCGATGCCGGATTGCCTGCAAGGTCCGGGGCATCCTATCTAGGATTGCGCGGCGTGGCGTCGAAACGGCGGAGAAGCTGGGGAAGCACCGCTGGGTTGTGGAGCGGACCTTCGCCTGGTTCCGGCACTTCAAGCGGCTCACCGTGCGCTACGAACGTCGGGCGGATATCCACCTGGCCTTCCTGAAGCTTGCAGCTTGCATGATCTGCTATTCGGCTCTGGGCTGACTGCTTTTCATCCCTTTCCATCCCCGTCCATCCCCGTGCATCCCCGGCCAATTCCACCCTTGGGCTTGCCGCAAGCAGGTTACTGGACGTCCTTGACCTCCAGTTCTACCTCCCCTGCAGCCGGGCCTCGCGTCATTCCCAACCGTCGCACTTGAACCCTCGCCTTCCCGAAATTGACCAGAAGGCAAGTCTCAATGCGGGTCGCCTTCATGTAATTGAGACACTGGGCGATGAAGGCATCGTCCAATTCCCGGACTGCCTTCACCTCGACGATGACTCGGCCTTCGACGATGAGATCGGCCTCGTAGTTCCCGACGTTCACCCCATCGTAGAAGACCTCGATCCCCTGCTGCTGGACCACCTTGGCCTTGGCTTTTCGCAGCTCGTGGGCCAAGGCATTCTCATACACCTTCTCCACGAACCCGTTGCCAAGTTCGTTGGCAACCTTGAAGCAGCAGCCGATGATGAGGCCGGTAAGCGGATCCTGGATGGCCATGCAGTCCCCTGATCCCTACGTGCCGACACACCCGCGCAAGGTTCTGCCGGGGATGCACGGGGATGGACGGGGATGGAAAGGGATGAAAGGGGTCAGATGAACGGCCAACTACGATAACTCAGCTCAACCACCGGCAGGCCGGAACGCTATGGTTTTGTTACCACTTCTTAGAAGGTGTCTGCAAAATCACGCATAGACATCTCCAAGTCTTTGCACTAATAACCGAATCAACGCCAGTTCGATCCAAGCCAGACTGCTGGCTATAGTTGCCTCGAAATCGCGAGTCAGACGCCGGTACCGCCCGAGCCAGGCGAAGGTTCTCTCGACAACCCATCGATGATGAAGGAGCTGAAAGGCCGGAACCTGCACTACCGGCACTTCCCCCTTAGCGGCCCACACCCATTGGGTTCCTTCTCCTGGCCGCCGCGTGATTTCGAGGGCGATGTTGGATGTCCTGCAGGCTTTCTCGACCCGTTCATGGGCGAAGCCACTGTCGCCCCAGATCAAGGCCAGGCGGGGGTCCCTCCTGGTCGCATCAGCAATGACCGTGGGACCGCCATCCCGCTCCTGAACGGAGGCTGCCTCGACCTTGATGGCGATCGGCAGACCGAGGGTGTCGACTACGATGAACCTTTTCCGCCCTTTGACCTTCTTGCCCGCGTCGAACCCGCGGAGCCCCCTTTTTCGGTCGTCTTGACCGATTGGCTATCCACGGCTCCAGCACTGGCCAGTGGATCCCGATGGGCCCGTTCTCGCCACAGGCCATGCAGGCGTTCGTAGACCCGGTCCAGAAGCCCGGAGTCCCGCGCCCTTGCGAAGAAAGCGAACACAGCCTTGTAGGAAGGAAAATTCGACGGCAGCATCCGCCAGGACGAGCCACTGCGAACCAGATAGAACACGGCGTCCCACATCTCCCTTCGGTCGTGGCCTGACGGTCGCCCTCGACCGCCATCCCGTTCGACGATGGGTTCAAGGGCTTCCCATTCGTAGTCCGTCAAACTTGAAGGATAACGACCATCCAAAGGCTCTCTGCGGTGGACGGGGCGGTAGCGTGTGGCTTTGGCTTCCGGTGGCGGAGCAGCGTTCACAATCAACTTTTTGGCAGCGACCTTTGAAAGGCCCAGCCTTCCAAGCCCTCGCGAGATCGTCATAGGCGCATGCTGCCTTCCGGTCTGCGGAGCCATTTGATCGGCAAGCGCCCTGAGTGTCAGGGTCGGATCCGCCATGATGAGTGCGCGAAGCCTTTCCAGTTCCTCATCATTGAACGCTTTCGGCCTGCCTCCCTTGTCCTTGCTCACCCCTTTGGCCATGCGAGCCTCCTGGATGACACAGGTTTCGCATGGATTTGGTGAATGTCAAGTTATTTTGCAGACACCCTCTTAGGCGGCAAGGCCCCAGCCGGCCGCTGTCAACTGGTGCAAGTGCAAGGGATCGAGGCTCGAGGCAATATCTGGTCTCAATATAAATCAAATAATTACAATTGATACATTTTCATTCTCAACTATACTTGGAGATGCCTCTTCCGGATCCCACGTGACAACCGCCCAGCATGCAGTCGATGAGAAAACCCGTGTGGCGGTCACATCGGTGGCGGCTGCGGTGGTTTTGACCACGGCCAAGCTGGCGGTCGGGTTATCCACGGGCAGTCTGGGCATCCTTTCGGAGGCGGCGCACTCCGCCATGGACCTGGGGGCGGCGGTCATGACCATTTTTGCCGTCCGGGCTTCAGCAAAACCCGCCGACGAGCAGCACCCCTACGGGCACGGGAAATTCGAGAATCTCTCGGCCCTGTTCGAGACGCTTCTGCTCCTGGCCACCTGTCTCTGGATTGTTCGCGAGGCGGTGCTGCGGCTATTCTTCCGGGCCGCTCCGGTCCGGAGCAGCCTGTTGGGGTTCCTGGTGATTCTCGGCTCCATCGCCGTCGACTACGGCAGGTCCCGGGCCCTGCTGAGGGTCGCCCGGAAATACCAGAGCCAGGCCCTTGAAGCCGACGCGCTGCACTTCTCGACGGACGTGTGGTCCTCCGCCGTCGTCGTTCTGGGCCTTGGTCTGGTCTGGCTTTCGGGACGGCTCGGCCTTCCCTGGCTGGCCATGGCCGACGCCCTGGCCGCCCTGGCGGTGGCTGGCATTGTCGTCGCCGTTTCCGTGCGCCTGGGCCGGAAGACCCTGGACGACCTTCTGGACTCGATTCCCCTCGGCCAGTCCGGGAGGCTCAAGGCGGCCATCGAATCCGTGCCCGGCGTGATGTCGGTCCAGAGGCTCCGGCTTCGCCGGACCGGGGGCGAGTGGTTCTCGGACGTGACCATCGTGGTCGGCTCGGACCTTTCTCTGCAGGCATCCCATGACGTGGCGGACGCAGTGGAGCAGATCATTCGAACGATCCATGAAGGCGCCGATTGCGTGGTCCACGTCGAGCCCTCCGCGCAACCGCAGTAGGTGTCCCTGCGCCGAAGTGGGAGTCGTCCACCCCCTTGGCCATTCCGTCGGCCGTGTCCCGATTTCCGCCTTCAGGACGGATCCGGTATCCGGTAGAATCGACCTCCCCCGACCCCCAGGAGGCCGCATGTCCGCATTCCACCACACCCGCGAGCTTCCGGCCGGCCCGGAAGAGGTGTTCCAGGCCCTGGCCGACCCGGAGCGGCTGGCCCGCTGGTGGGGCCCGGACGGCTTCACCAATACCATCCACAAATTCGAATTCACGCCGGGCGGCGCCTGGGAATTCACGATGCATGGTCCGGATGGGGCGAGCTACCCCAACCAGGTCGTGTTCGAGGCGATCAGCCCGAATGCCTCCGTGGTCATCCGGCATGGCTCCCAGCCGCATTTCCGCCTTTCCATCGCGCTCACGCCAACGGCAAGCGGAACCCTGGTCTCCTGGCGCCAGGAATTCGATGATCCGGCGGTGGCCGCCAGGATGCGCTCCATCGTCGAGCCGGCCAATGAGCAGAACCTCACCCGATGGGGCCAGGAGGTCGCCGCCTTCGCCAAGGGCGGGGCCTGACCTTTCGCGCCTGGAACCCTACTGGGTCTCCTGGAAATGCGTGTTCCGGCAGCTGGGGCAGAGGCTCGTGGTGAAGGACATGCGGATGGTTTTTGGAGGGGCCCCATCATGACGGAACAGAGCACCTCGACACCCGGAGGGCAGGCTCTCGATCTTCCGGCCTATCTCGCCCGCATCGGCTACCGGGGCCCGCTGGAACCGACCCTGGCGACCCTGGAGGGGCTGCACGGGGCGCACACCTCCAGCATCCCCTTCGAGAACCTGGACATCCAGCTTGGCCGCCCGGTCCACCTGGATCTGCCGGCGCTGCAGGCCAAGCTGGTGCAAGGGCACCGGGGCGGCTACTGCTTCGAGCACAATTCCCTGTTCGCCGCCGCCCTGGAGGCCCTCGGGTTCGCCCTGACCCGCCGGGAGGCCCGGGTCCGCCGGGGCGCCACGACCACCCTCGCCCGCACCCACCTCGCCCTGGAGGTCGTCCTGGAAGGGCGGTCCTGGCTCGAGGACGTCGGCTTCGGCGCCGAAGGCATTCCCGGCCCGGTGCCCATGGCCGGCGAGATGACGCGCTACGGCGTCCGGCACCGGGTGGCCCCCGAGGGAGTCCGCCAGGTGCTGCAGGTGTGGGAGGCCGGCGGCTGGTCCGACCTCTATGCGCTCGAACCCGGCGAGGTCCTGCCGGTCGACCTGCGGGTGGCCAACCACTACACCAGCACCCACCCGGATTCCCGGTTCGTCCAGACGCTGACGGCGCAGTGGTGCCGGCCCGGGCACCCGTCCGCTTTGCGCAACCTGACCTTCACCGAGCTGCGAGGGTCGGCCGTGGCAACCCGGGAACTGGCCCGGGAGGATCTGCTCGGGTTCCTGGCGGAGCACTTCGGCTTGTCGTTCCCGCCCGGCACCCGGTTCCGCGCCCTGGACGGCTGATCAGGGCCGGGCCAGGCGGGCCAGGGCCTCGCCCTCCACCCGGCAGGTCAGCCACTCGCGCAGCACCTGGGCCCCCTGCGCCTCGTAGAAGTCGATCGCCGGCTGGTTCCAGTCCAGCACCTGCCACTGGTAGCGCGCGCAGCCCTCGGCCACGGCGATCCCGGCCAGATGCTTGAGCAGGGCCTTGCCCAGGCCGTGACCGCGGAACGGCGGGCGGATGAACAGGTCCTCCAGGTACAGCCCGGGCCTGCCTTCCCAGGTGCTGAAGTTGAAGAAGTACAGGGCGAAGCCGGCGTCCTGGCCGGCCCATTCGGCCATCACCGCCCAGGCGAAAGGGCGGGGGCCGAACAGGGCCCCCGTCAGATCGGCCGGGGTGGCGACGGCCTGCTCGGGGGCCTTTTCGTACAGGGCCAGTTCCCGGATGTAGTCCAGGATCAGTGGCACATCCTCGGGGCGGGCGGGGCGGATGGTCAGCAAATCTTGTGCATCCAGTTGTTGGTATCAGGGGCCAGGCCGTGCTGGAGGTTCAGCAGGGCGTTGCGCAGCTGGGTGGCGACCGGGCCGGTCTCGCCCTTGTTGATCAGCCACTCGCCCTGGGTGGACTTCACCGTGCCGATCGGGGTGATGACGGCGGCGGTGCCGCAGGCGAAGGCCTCGGTCATGCGGCCTTCCTGGAGGGCGTCGCGCCACTCGGCGACCGAGATCCGGCGCTCCTCGGCACGCAGGCCCAGGGTACGGGCGATCTCCAGCAGGGAGCGGCGGGTGATGCCGGGCAGCAGGGTGCCGGTGAGGATCGGCGTGACCACCACGGGCTCGCCGTTCTCCTGGTAGACGAAGAAGATGTTCATGCCGCCCATCTCCTCGATGTACTGCCGCTCCACCGCGTCCAGCCAGACCACCTGGTCGCAGCCCTCGGCCTTGGCCTCCTTCTGGGCGATGAGGCTGGCGGCGTAGTTGCCGGCGCACTTGGCCGAGCCGGTGCCGCCCGGGGCGGCCCGCACGTAGTTCTGGGAGATCCAGACGGTCACCGGCTTGACGCCCTTGGGGAAGTAGGCGCCGGCGGGCGAGGCGATGAGCAGGAACAGATAGTCGGTGGAGGGCTTGACGCCCAGCTCGGCCTCGGTGGCGATCATGAACGGGCGCAGGTAGAGGCTCTCGCCGATGGCGCCCGGGACCCAGTCGCGTTCCTGGCTGATGAGCAGGTCGGCGGCTTCCACGAACAGCTCCACCGGCAGCTCGGGCATGGCCAGGCGCCTGGCGGAGGCGTTGAAGCGCTCGGCGTTGGCCTCGGGCCGGAAGGTCTTGATATGGCCGTCGGGCTGGCGGTAGGCCTTGAAGCCTTCGAAGATCGCCTGGCCGTAGTGCAGGACGCTGGCGGCCGGATCCAGGGAGATCGGGCCGTACGGCTTGAGCACGCCCCGGCCCCAGCCGGTGGTCTCGTTGTAGGGGATGATCACCATGTTTTCGGTGAAGACCTTGCCGAAGCCGGGGTTGGTCATGCGCTTCTGCCGCTCCTCGGGCGCCATGGGAGTGGCCGTCGGCTGGAGATCGAACCGGGTCGAAGTCAAGGCTGCGGGGGCGTTCATGGGAACTCCTTCAGATGGCGGCGCCGGGGCGGGCGTGGATGAGGCCCCCCAGGCGCGCGATGGCTTCGCGGGTCACGCTGGGCGCATGGGTTGAGAAGTTGAGCCGCAGGCAGTTGGTGCCGCGGCCATCCGGGAAGAACAGGGGCCCCGGGGCGAACCCGAGGCCGCCGGCGATGGCGTCCCGGTGCAGCTCCAGGGAGGAGACGTCCTCGGGCAGCACCACCCACAGGTGCATGCCGCCCTTGGGCTCGGTCACTTCGGCCGAGGCCGGGAAGCTGGCGTGGATGGCCTCCAGCATGGCGTCCCGGCGCTCCCGCAGGCTCTTGCGCAGGCGCACCAGGTGCCGGCGGAACCCGCCCGAGGCGAGGAAATGGCCGACCACCGCCTGGCTCAGGGTGGGCAGGGCGATGGTGTGCACCTCCTGCACCGGGGCCAGCCGCGCCAGCACCGGGTCGGGGGCGATCAGGTAGCCCAGGCGCAGGCCCGCCGCCAGCGACTTGGAGAAGCTGCCGAGATGGATCACGTGCTCGGCCCCGGCCAGGGCCCGGAACGACGGCGTGCGGCCGCCGATGAAGCGCAGGTCGCCGTAGGTGTCGTCCTCCACCAGCGGCACGCCGTGGGCGCGGGTGAGCGCCAGGATCCGCTCGCGCCGGGCCCGGCTGAGGGTCATGCCGGTCGGGTTGTGGAAGGTGGGCACGGTGAACAGCAGCTTGGCGTCGCCGCGCTGGAGCAGCGGCGCGAGGCGGTCCGGGTTCATGCCGTTGCGGTCCACCGGCACCGGCACCGCCTCCCGGCCCAGGGTGCGGATCAGGGCCAGGGCGCCGACGTAGCAGGGGCTCTCCACCAGCACCCGGTCCCCGGGCACGGTGAGCGATTCCAGCACCAGGGCCAGGCCGGCCTGGGCGCCGGGGACGGCCCGCACGCCCCAGCCCTGGGGCACCGGTTCACCCTCCTGGGCGAGCCAGCCGGCGATCGCATCCAGGTACGAAGCGTGTCCCGAAGGGGCCGCGTAGACCCAGGCCTCGTCGCCAAGCTCCTTCATGGTTTTCAGGTAGAGCCGGCGCAGGGCGTCGCCGGGCAGCAGGTCGGCGGGCGGGAAGGCCGCGGAGAAGCTCACCAGCATGCGGTTCTGGGCCCGTTCCAGAGTCTCGCCCAGCCACGGCCCCAGCTCGTCCTCGCGCACCCGCAGCGAGGAGCCCTGGAAGGGGAAGGTGTCCGGATCCAGCAGGGCCGGCGCCTCCGGCAGGTGGTCGGCGACGAAGCTGCCGCGGCCGGCCACGGTCTGCACCCAGCCCGTGCGCTTGAGCCCGGCCAGGGCCTTGAGCACGGTCAGCCGGTGCACCTGGAACCGGCTGGCCAGATCCGGCACCGCCGGCATGCGCATGCCCGGGTTCCACTCGCTGTTCTGGATCAGCGCGCGGAGCGTCCGCTGCAATTGCAGATACAAAGGGCTGGCTGCGCCCGGATTCAGGGGGGCGGGGGGGATCATGACCCCCAAAGTCTGGTCCCGAATCGATCAAAAGTCACTCATTCGAGTTCCGGACCGCAGGCCAGGGCAGACCGCCGAGCGGAGTGGAATCGGGTTTTGGGCTTTCCCTAGACCGGCACAGACCAATAAGCGGCGGAAGGAAATTAAGTCGAGGGGTAATAGGGTTGCCCTCATACCCTTAGAGGGTATAATTGAATTTCGGAGGCATCCCATGATGCTTGTTCCAGACAATCGCCGGCGGGTGACCTTGCCCCCTTCCTTCAAGCCCGGCCAACCGGTGAACCTGGAACCCTTGGAAGATGGGACCTTTCGGCTGGTGCCGATGGTTGCCATTCCCGCGCACCAGCTCTGGGCTTGGCGCCCCGAAATCCAGGAGGCGGCCGAGCAGGCTCTCGGGGATTACCGGGCCGGCAGGTCCATCGTCCTGGACAGCCCTGAGGGCCAGGAATTCCTTCGCAGGTTGAGTGGGGAATGAAGGTCGTCTGCCCGTCTGTGTTCGTACAGGTGGCCCTCGCGCAAGCCGGCCCTGTTCGAGTGGGATTGGCCAAGGCTCTCCGGGTTGCCGGAGAGTTGAGTTTTGCCCAGCTCCTGAATCATCAAGGGGTGCATTTGGAGAAGCTGTCGGGGAAGCTCGACCCTGTCACGAAGAAGCCGCTGTATTCGATTCGGGTGACCCAGTCAGCCCGCGCCATGGTTCTGGTCGACGGGGATTCCCTGATCCTGCTGAGCCTCGAGACGGACCACGACAAAGCCTATAGGTGAGCCCCGCCCTTCAACCGCCCTGCAGGTCCGCCGCCCGGATCGCCGAAGCCTTCCGGGTGCCCAGCGCCGACACCGCGAAGCCCTCCGGCACCAGCACTTCCTGCGCAACCCGGTGGATCTGGTCGAGGCCGACCGCTTCGATCTCGGCGATCTGCTCGTCCAGGGTCTGGATCCGGCCCTGGTGCAGGACCTGGTAGGCCAGGGAGAACATCCGGCTGCTGGCGGATTCCTGGCTGAACACCAGGTTGGTCCGCAGCTGCAGCTTGGCCCGTTCCAGTTCCTCCAGGCCGACTCCGGAGGCGCGGACCTTGGCGCACTCGGCCACGGTCCGGCGGACCAGTTCCCGGGCCCGGTCGGGGGCGCAGCTGGCGCCGATCTGCAGGGCGCCGGTGTCGTGGTAGTGGGTCAGGTAGCTGCCCACCTGGTAGCAGAGGGCGTTCTTCTCGCGCAGCTCCATGAACAGCCGGGAGGACATGCCGCCGCCCAGGATGTGGTTGAGCACCGCCACGGCGGCCCGGTCCGGGTGGTCGTGCGGGCAGGCAGGGAAGCCCATGACCAGGCTGGCCTGCTGCAACTCCTTGCGGGGGGTGTTGAGCAGGAAGGGTGTGGCCCGGTTGAGCGCGGGGCCGGTGCCATCCAGCCCCAGCGGCAGGGCCGCCAGGATCGGCTGCAGCAGTTCCAGGAAGGGCTCCACCTCGATGTCGCCGGCGGCGGCGATGAGCAGGTTGGGGGCCCGGTAGGTCTGCTGGAAGAAGGCCCGGGCCTGCTCGGCGCCATAGGAGGCCACCTGCTCGCGCCGGCCCAGGATGGAGTGGGCCAGGGGGCTGCCGGGCCAGAAGCGGGTGTAGAACAGTTCGCTCACCCAATCGTCCGGCTGGTCCTCGCTCTGGCTGATCTCCTCGAGGATGACGCTGCGCTCCCGGGCCAGCTCGTCGGCCTCGAAGCGCGGGGTGGTCACCAGCTCGCCCAGCAGATCGACCAGATCCGGCAGCTTCTCCTTGAGCACCTTGCCGTAGAAGCAGGCCGATTCCTTGCCGGTGAAGGCGTCCAGACTGCCGCCCAGGCGATCGGTGGCCTCGGCCATGACCTGCGGTTCCGGGTAGCGGGCGGTGCCCTTGAACACCGTGTGCTCGATGAAGTGGGCCAGGCCCTCCTCCCCGGGCCGCTCCCAGCAGGAGCCCCGCTTGACCCAGAAGCCCACGGAGCAGCTCCGCACATGGGGGATGGGATCGATGAGGAGCTCGGTGCCGTTGGGGGTGACGGTGCGGTAGGGCATTGCCTCAGTGTAGCCCCATCCCGGAGGTCAGCCTTCGGCTTCCCGTCCGGCCAGGCCGGCCGGGGTCGCCTGCAGCTTCCAGCCGCAGAGGGCCCAGCACAGCGCCCCGAACAGGACCAGGGCCATCGCGGCCATCCAGGCCGGGCTGGAGACCTGGGCCTGGGCCAGCACCTCGTAGCCGGAGACGGTGCCGCCGCGGCTGCCGGCGATGCTCTCGATCTGGTGCAGGAAGGTGAACCGCTGCAGGTTGGCCGGCAGCACCCGGAGCAGGCTCTCCCAGCCGAACAGGGTGACGGCGCCCCACAGGGTGCCGCGCTGGAACAGGAGCCCGAGCAGGTTCATGAACGCCAGTTCCGCCCAGAACGCCAGGACCAGCGCCAGGGCCTGGAGGGCGGCGGCGCCGGGGGCGTCGCCCACGGCCAGGAGCCCCAGGGCCCCCACCGCCAGCCAGACCGCGCCCCAGGCGAACCAGACCAGACCCTTGGCCAGGGGCAGGATCCAGACGGGCACCGGGCGCACCAGCACCAGGGGCAGGGTGCGCTGCTCCAGGTCCTCCCGGATCCCGCCGGGGGCGGCCGCCAGGGCCATGATCGGCAGGATCATCGGGGCCAGCGCCTGGTGGAACAGGTGCAGGGCCAATCGCGGGTCGACCTGGCGGGCCAGGCTCTGGCCCAGGCAGCCCAGGGCGGCGGGGACCACCGCCAGGGCGACCAGGGCCCAGCCGCGGCCCTGCAGGACCTGGGGGGCGTGGCCGAAGGCGAGGGCGCGCAGGGTCTCGAGGGGTCGGGTCGTCACTGGTTGTCCTTGGTGAGGAAGGCGAACACCGCGTCCAGGTTCAGATCCAGGGGCTCCAGGGCGCGGATGCCCAGCTCCCCGGACAATACCGCCGCCTGCAGCCGGGGCAGGAAGGCCCGCGGGCTGCGCACGGCCAGAACGACCCCGCCCGGCTCCAGGCGCAGGGCCGCCAGCTCCGGCTGGTCGACAGCCCAGCGCGCCACCACGGCGGGGGCCTCGGCGGTCACCCGAAGCTCCACCGGGTGCCGGTCCAGCAGCTCGCGGATCTCCGGCACGCTGCCTTCGGCCAGGAGCCGGCCCCGGAACAAAAGCAGGATCCGGTCGGTGAGCTGGGCGACCTCGGCCAGGATGTGGCTGGAGACGATCACCCGGGTGCCACCGGCGGCCAGCTGGCGCAGCAGGTCCATGAGCTGGAGCCGGCCTTCCGGGTCCAGGCCGTTGAACGGCTCGTCCAGGACCAGCAGCTCGGGCGCGTGCAGCAGGGCCTGGGCCAGCCGCAGGCGCTGGCGCATGCCCTTGGACATCGATTGGAAGGGCTGGGCGGCGCGGTCGGCCATGCCGGTGACTTCCAGGGTCCGGGCCAGGGCCTGGTCCAGCGCCCGCCCCTCCAGGCCCGAGAGCTGCCCCATCATGCGCAGCCAGCGGTCGCCCCGGAACGCGCCGGGGTAGCGGTCTCCTTCCGGCACCAGGCCGAGCCGGGCCAGGACCGCGGGATTGCGGTAGGGGGCCGCGCCGAACACCCGCACGGATCCTCCCGAGGGCGGCAGCAATCCGGTGAGCAGCTGGATCAGGCTGGATTTGCCCGCGCCGTTGGGGCCCAGGAGGCCGGTGATGCCGCCGCCCCCGGGCAGCTCGAAGGACAGCGGCGACAGCCCCAGGATGTCGCCGTAGCGCAGGGAGGCCCGCTCCAGGGCGATCACAGGACCGCTCCGTCCGGGCGGGTCCGGTAGCGGGCCACGGCGAGCCAGAGCGCCAGGTGGAAGGCGGTGCCCAGCAGCACCGGGACCGGGCCCGGGCCGTCGCCGGCCACGCCGAGCACCAGGCCCGGCCAGGCCTTGGTGAGGTTGCCCAGGCCCAGGGCCAGCCAGCCGGGGCTGCCGAGGGCGCCGGCCAGGATGAAGCTCAGGGCGGAGGAGCCGAGCATGATCCCCAGGGCCCAGCCGAACCCGGACCGGGGCGAGCCGGCAAGAGCGGAGGCGCCCAGGGTGACCGCCCCCATCAGCGCGGCGATGGCCAGGGCGGCGGGCACCAGGTAGAGCGGCGCGGTCGGCCAGACCGGTCCGGCGCCGCCGGCCACGGCCAGGGACAGGCCCCAGGGCAGGAAGATGTACGCCAGCATCACCGCCAGCGGCAGCCCGGTGGCGAACAGGGCCTTGGCCAGGAGGTAGTCCCGCTGGCGCACCGGATGGGCGTAGATGAGCGGGCGGATCCGGTGCAGGGTGTCCCGCGCCACCAGGCCGCCGCCGACCATGGCCGCCTGCAGCCAGAGGATGGCGATCATGCCTTCGTTCAGGAGCCCGGCCTGGAAGCGCGCCCCCTGGGGCAGGTAGGCGTCGGCCAGGGGCCGGAGCGCCTCCAGGGCGCCGCGGCCGGCCATCAGGTGCCTCAGGTAGAGCTGGATGCAGAGTCCCAGGAGGATCGCCGCGAACAGGAAGCCGAAGAACTTGCCCAGCCGCTGCCGGAGCACCCGCCGGAGATCGAACCGCAGCAGCACCAGGGCCGCGGGCTGGCCCTGGCCGGGGGCGGGACGGGGGGCGAGGCTGGGGGCGTAGATGGGCATCAGTCGGCCTTCAGGGCGCGGATCAGGACTTCGTCGAGGCGGTCGTGGCGGGGGGTGAGCTGGACCAGCACGGCGCCCTGGTCCTGGGCCCAGGCGAACGCCGCCGCTCCGTCCGCTTCATGGAACTCAAGGTCGTAGAGGCCGTTGCGGCTCTCCAGGACGGTCCCGAGGCGGGCCAGGGCGTGCTCCTGTTCCGGGCCGAGGGGATCCAGGAAGCGCAGCTCGAAGCGCCGGGTCAGCAGCCGGCGCAGCCCGGCCATGCGGCCCGCGGCCTTGACCCGGCCCTGGTCCAGGATCACCAGCTGGTCCGCCACCCGGTCCACGTCCCCCAGCAGGTGGCTGGCCAGGACCACGCTGGCGTCCAGCTCGGCCCGGACCTTCAGCACCAGGTCCAGCATGCGGTTGCGGCCGTCCGGGTCCAGGCCGTTGGTGGGTTCGTCCAGGAACACCAGCTCGGGCGAGTGGACCAGGGCCTGGGCCAGCTTCACCCGCTGGCGCATGCCCGTGGAATAGCCCGAGACGTTGCGGTAGCGCGATTCGTCCAGGCCGACGAAATAGAGCGCCTCGTGGGCCCGGTCCCGGGCCTGGGCCGGGGCCAGCCCGCTGAGCTCGCCCCAGAAGGCCACCTGCTCGTAGGCCGAGGCGTCCTCCACCAGGGCGTCGTATTCCGGCATGTAGCCGATCCGGGCCCGCAGGTCGGCGCCGCCCAGGGCCACGCCCAGCACCCTCGCATGTCCGGCCGATGGCTTGATCAGACCCAGGAGGGTCTTGAGAAGCGTCGACTTGCCCGAGCCGTTCGGGCCCAGCAGGCCGATGATCCCCGGCTCCAGCTCCAGGGTCGCGCCGGCCAGGGCCAGGGTGGCCCCGTAGCGGACTTCCAGGCCTTCGAATGCGATCACGGGGACTCCCTGCTTGGCCTACGGGGGAGGTCCGGCCGGGTTTAGAAACGGAAATTGACCCCGGTCTGGATGGAGCCGGCCGTTCCGGCGGTGCCGCGGAACCGGCCCAGGTCGTAGATGATCTCCGCCGACACCGTCCGGTTGAAGCGGAAGCCGCCGCCGGCATGGAAGTACGGGGCGGTCTCGTTGGTGTCGCCGTAGGCGGGGTTGCTGGCGCTCCACCAGTGCAGGCCGGCGCCGGCCAGCCCGTACAGGCCGCGGTTGCCGGGCTCCATGTAGTGCAGGAGGTCGGCGCCCAGGCCGACTCCGTGCGCCGACTGGCGGGTGGTGGACAGGACCAGCATGTGGAAGGTGGTGGTGTCGCACTGGACGTAGTCGAGGCGCCCGCGCAGCTCGTTGCCGGCACCCAGGGAATAGGCCACGTGCACGCCGAAGGTCAGGCCCAGGGCGCCGTTGGCGTTGTCGCGCAGGTCGTTCTGGGGGAACACGATGGCCGCCTGGGCCCCGGCCTCGGAGCGCTGGGCGAAGGCCGGCGCGGCGAGCAGGAGCGCGAGTGCGGGCAGGATCAGCTTGGTCATGGCGGCCTCTCGGAATATCCCAATGTAGCAGTACGCAAGCCGCCCGGCACGGGGCCGGGCGGCAGCTTGGATGCGGTCGGATTGCGGACGATCAGTCGGTCGGCAGTTCCACGCGGCGGCGCTCCTTGAGGCGGCCGGCCTTGCCGAGCTTGGCGCGCAGGAAGTACAGCTTGGCGCGGCGGACCTTGCCGCTGCGAAGGACTTCCATCTTGTCGATCGAGGGGCTGTGCAGGGGGAAGACCCGCTCCACGCCGACGCCGGCCGAGATCTTGCGGACGGTGAAGGAGGTGCGCATGCCGCCGCCCTTGATGCCGATGACGACGCCCTGGTAGACCTGGATGCGCTCCTTCTCGCCTTCCTTCACCTTGACGTGCACCTTGACGGTGTCGCCGGGGGCGATCTTGGGCAGGTCGGAACGAAGCATGCCAGCTTCGAGGCGGTCCATGATGTTGCTCATTCCATCTCCTATGAGGCCAGCGGTCCTGGAGCCAACAACGGCTGGACATGGCACACGAATCCCGGACTCGGGCCTTCCAGTCTACCGGAAACTCATTCAAACGCCAGGGCTTTTCCATCGTTTGGGGCGGGGCTGGTCCCAGTCCTCGGGATGCTCCACCTGCCAGGCGCACCACTGGTCGGCCTTGGGCAGCCCCGGGACCCGCGCCCGGTAGGCTTCCCAGAGGTCCGGCCGCAGCCGCCGGGTGCGCGCCATCGCCTCGCGCAGCCGCCAGAGTCGGATGGCCTCGTGGTTGCCGCCCTGGAGCACGGCCGGGGCCGGCTGCCCCTCGAAGTCCGCCGGCCGGGTGTAGTGGGGATGGTCCAGGAGGCCGGTGGCGAAGCTGTCGGCGGCAGCCGAGCCCTCATTGCCCAGCACCCCGGGCAGCCAGCGGCAGACGGCGTCGATCAGCACCAGGGCCGGCAACTCGCCGCCCGAAAGGACGGCCTCCCCCACCCGCAGTTCCTCATCCACATAAAGGTCCACCGCCCGCTGGTCCAGCCCCTCGAACCGGGTGCAGACCAGCACGATCTGGTCCAGGGCCGCCAGTTCCAGCACCTTGGCATGGTCCAGGGGCGGCGCGGCGGGACTGAAATGAAGGACCCGGCGGGCCCCGGTCCGGGGCACCGAGGCCAGGGTGTCGCGCAATACTTCGGGCCGAAGCACCATGCCCGGCCCGCCGCCGAAGGGGGGCGCGTCCACGTGGCCGAAGGCGTTGCCCGAAAAGGGCCGGTAGGAATGGACCGACAGCCCATGCCCCAGGTCCCGGAAGGCCCGGCCGGTGACCCCGGTCAGGGCCAGATCGAACATCTCGGGGAACAGGGTCAGGGCATCGAAGCGCATGAAGGTCCGGGCGGAAGGCCAACTCAGTAAAGCAGATCCCGGCCCCGCAGGCATCTCCGGCCTTGCCCGGAGGCCCCGTTGACCCATCCTTTCCCCAACGAATCCAATTCGTTGGATGCCGTCCGAGGGACGGCGGCCGCACGTTTAGAGAACCCCATCCAAAACCCGGGGGCCCTTCGCCCCCCTATCGCAAGGGTGCCGCCATGGCCTTTTTCATGCTCATTCTGCAGATGCTTTTCTTGCTCCTGAAGGTGCTGCTCAAGTGAGTTCAGGCCCCGTCTTCGGGGCCGGACCAGCCTTCGCCATCCTCGACCGCGGGATCCTCGGGCAGGCGGTAGCCCTCCCCGCTCCAGGCCCCCAGGTCCTGGGTGCGGCAGCGCTCCGAGCAGAACGGCTTGGTCGGGGTGACCTCCCAGGGCACGGGCTTTTTGCAGATGGGGCAAGGGCGGATGAACATGCCCCAAGGATAGCATTCGGTTCGCCTCCCTTCATTCTTGCTGGTGTAGGCCTAAAAAAACTTTAGTCAAATTTGGAAGATCTGCTTGACACCCCTGGCGGCCGCCGTAGACTGGGATCACGGAAAGGCCCGGAGGCCATCCGGAGACACATCCAGGAGGCAGGAATGGGCAAGATCATCGGCATCGACTTGGGCACCACCAACAGCTGCGTTGCGGTCATGGAGGGCGGGCAGCCCAAGGTCATCCCCAACGCGGAAGGTTCCAACACCACGCCGAGCGTGGTGGGCTTCAATCCCAAGACCAGCGAGCGGCTGGTCGGCGCGGCCGCCAAGCGGCAGGCCGTGGCCCAGCCCAAGAACACCATCAATTCCATCAAGCGGTTCATGGGCCTGCCCTTCGCCGATTCCGACAAGGAGCAGCGGCTGGTGCCGTACCTGGTCGAGCGCGGGGACAAGGGCAACTCGACGGTCAACATCATGGGCAAGCACTACACCCCCGAGGAGATCAGCGCGATCGTCCTGACCAAGATGAAGGACAGCGCCGAAGCCTACCTGGGCGAGAAGGTCACCCAGGCGGTGATCACCGTGCCGGCCTACTTCAACGACGCCCAGCGCCAGGCCACCAAGGACGCCGGCGCCATCGCCGGGCTGGAGGTCATGCGCATCATCAACGAGCCGACCGCCGCGGCCCTGGCCTACGGCCTGGACAAGAAGAAGGACGGCACCATCGCCGTGTTCGACTTCGGCGGCGGCACCTTCGACATCTCCATTCTCGAGGTCTCCGAAGGCGTCGTGGAAGTGAAGTCCACCAACGGCGACACCCACCTGGGCGGCGACAACGTCGACCAGCTGATCATCGACTGGCTCGTCGACGAGTTCCAGAAGCTCGAGGGCATCGACCTGCACAAGCAGGCCGAGAGCATGCAGCGCCTCAAGGAGGCCGCCGAGAAGGCCAAGTGCGAGCTGAGCACCACCACCCAGACCGACATCAGCCTGCCCTACATCACGGCCGACGCCAGCGGCCCCAAGCACATCGCCCAGACCCTCACCCGGGCCCGGTTCGAAGCCATGCTCGAGCCGATCCTGCAGAAGCTCCGGATCCCCTGCGAGAACGCGGTCAAGGACGCCAAGCTCAGCCACCACGAGATCGACGAGGTGGTCCTGGTCGGCGGCTCCACCCGCACCCCCAAGGTGCAGGAGCTGGTCAAGAGCATCTTCGGCCGCGAGCCCAACAAGAGCGTGAACCCCGACGAGGTCGTGGCGGTGGGCGCCGCGGTCCAGGGCGGCGTCCTGGCCGGCGACGTCAAGGGCGTGCTGCTGCTCGACGTGACCCCGCTGTCGTTGGGCATCAACGCCAACGGCGGCCAGATGAGCGTGATCATCCCGCGCAACACCACCATCCCCACCAAGCGCTCGGAGATCTACACCACCGCCGTGGACAACCAGCCCGGCGTGGACATCGAAGTGTTCCAGGGCGAGCGGCCCCTGGTCGAGGGCAACAAGCTGCTGGGCAATTTCCATCTGGGCGGCCTGCCGCCCGCGCCCCGCGGCATGCCCCAGATCGAGGTGGTGTTCGACATCGACGCCAACGGCATCGTCCACGTGACGGCCAAGGACAAGGGCACCGGCAAGGACGCCAGCATCACCCTGACCGGCTCCACCGGCCTGTCCAAGGAGGAGATCGACGCCAAGGTGCGCGACGCCGAGGCCCACAAGACCGAGGATGACGCCCGCAAGAAGCTCCTGGAGGACAAGAACCTCCTCGACCAGACCATCTACCAGGTGGAGAAGCTGATCAAGGAGAACGGCGACAAGCTGCCCGAGGACGCCCGCAAGGACGCCGAGGCCGCCATGGCCGAAGCCAAGGAGGCCCTGGCCAGCCTCGACCAGGACCGGATCAAGAAGGCCCTGGAGAACCTCAACGCCAAGTCCCACAAGCTGGCCGAGTCCATCTACAAGGACGCCCAGCCGGCGGGCGACCCCGGCCAGCCGGGCGCGAGCGCCGGGGCCGGCGAGGGCAAAAAGAAGGAAGACGACGTCATCGACGCCGAGGTCGTGAACTAGGGCTGCCTCAGCCCCACCAGGGAAAGGGCCGGGGCTCCGCTCCGGCCCTTTCGTTTCGATGCAAAAAACATGAGTGAGGGTTACGCAAATCTGAGGTAAATTGCTGCCATGGCCCATCCCGACTACTACAAGATTCTTGGCGTGCCCAAGGGCGCCTCCGAGGAGGAGATCAAGAAGGCCTACCGGAAGCTGGCCCGCAAGTACCATCCGGACCTGAACCCCGGCAAGAAGGAGGCCGAGGCCAAGTTCAAGGAGCTGACCGAGGCCAACGAGATCCTGTCCGATCCGGTCAAGCGGCAGAACTACGATACCTACGGGGACCCCTCGGGCCCGGGGCCGGCCGGCCCGGGCTTCTCCTACGAGGATCCGGACAGCGGCCTGGGCGGGGCCTTCCAGGACCTGTTCCGCGGTTTCGGCGGCCGGGGCCCCCGGCGCCGGCCCGGGCCCGCGGCCGGCGAGGACACCCAGCACACCGTGCGGATCGGCTTCAAGGATGCCTTCCATGGCACCCGCCTGTCCCTGAACCTGCGCCGGAGCGACACCTGCTCGGCCTGCCTGGGCACCGGCGACAAGCCCGGGGCGCCCTCCACCACCTGCTCGGCCTGTGCCGGCCGGGGCTACCGGGAGTCCGGCGGCGGCGGCTTCTTCCGCACCCGCGAGGAATGCGCGGCCTGCCGCGGCACCGGCCGGAGCACGACCCCCTGCGAGACCTGCCACGGCCAGGGCCGGGTGCCCCGGAACGAGACCGTCACGGTGGCCATTCCGGCGGGCGTGGAGGACGGCACCCGGCTCCGGGTGGCGGGCAAGGGCGAAGCCGGCCGGCGAGGCGGCGGCCCGGGCGATCTCTACCTCCAGGTCCAGGTCGAACCGGATCCGCGCTTCGAGCGGCGCGGCGCGAACCTCTATCTGGATCTCCCCATCAGCTTCACCGAGAGCGCCCTGGGCGCCAAGGTGGAGCTGCCCACTCCGGAAGGCCATTCCACCATCAAGGTGCCGCCCGGCACCCAGAGCGGCGCCAACCTGCGCCTGAAGGGGCTGGGCATGCCGATCCCGGGCTCGTCCCAGCGGGGCGACCTGATGGCCCGGATCAAGGTGGTCACCCCGAAGATCGAGGATGAGCGCTCCAAGGAAATATTGCGGGAACTTGCGGAACTCAATGACCGGTCCATCCGGGACAACGCCTGGAGGTAGGGCATGCGACGGGACCCCAAGAGTGGTTCATATATGATTGGTGTGGTGGCCGCGCGCTACGAGATCCACCCCCAGACGCTCCGATTGTATGAAAGGGAAGGACTTCTGCTCCCGTCCCGGACCGAGGGCAAGACCCGGCTCTACAGCGAGGACGACCTCGAACGGCTGGAATTCATCCTGAGTTTGACCCGGGATCTGGGGGTCAACCTGGCCGGGGTGGAGGTGGTCCTGAACCTCCGGGACCGCATGAAAAAAATGCAGGAGGAGATGCAAAACTTTATCGACAAAAATGAATCTAAAATGAAGTCAGCCGGAATTGAACCCGAAAGGGGCCCGGAAGGCATTTCTTCAACAGGCCTGGTCAAACTCACGCCCCAAGGGCTGCGCAAGAGGTAGGCTGGGTTCCCTTTTGATATGCTGGTCCTTCCCCAAGGGTGGAATGTGCCCCAACGGCATCTGGAAGAGCGATCGCTCGACAAGTACTTTGATTCGATCAGGGACCTCCCCCTCCTGACCGCGGAGGAGGAGCGCATCAACGGCCGCCTCTGGCAGAACGACCGCAACCCCGAAGGCCTTCGCCTGCTGGTCGAGGGCAACCTGCGGTTCGTGGTCAAGGAGGCGCGCAAGTTCCAGGGCATGGGCCTGGACCTTCTGGACCTGATCTCGGAAGGGAACCTGGGCCTGATCGAGGCCGCCAAGCGCTTCGATCCCGAACGGGAGAACAAGTTCCTCACCTACGCCTCGTGGTGGGTGCGCCAGGCCATCTTCCATGCCCTGGCCGAGCACGGCAGCAAGATCCGCCTGCCGCAGAAGGTGGCCGGCCACCTGGTCCAGCTCAACCGCATCACCCACCGGCTCGGACAGGATCTGGGCCGGTCGCCCACGGTCCAGGACATCGTCAACGCCAGTTCCTTTTCCGCCGAGGAGGTCGAGCGCCTGCAGCTGCTGCAGCAGACCACCGCGACCGTCTCGACCGAGCAGGGCATGGGCGAATCGGATCTCACCCTGGGCGACAGCCTGGAGCAGGACATCGAGCCCTCGGCCATGGAGACCCTGGACCAGGAGTCCTTCCAGGACCAGGTGCGGCTGAGCCTGGGCCTGCTCAACGAGAAGGAGCGCCGGATCATCGCCCTCCACTTCGGCCTGGACGGCTCGGACCCCATGACCCTGGAGCGCATCGGCCAGTCCTTCGAGCCGCCCATCAGCCGCGAGCGGGTGCGCCAGATCGAGGAGCGGGCCTTCATGAAGATCCGCGAGCGCCGCCGGGTCCTGCTGGGACAGTTCCTGAAGGGGGCCAGTTCGTGACCGCCAGGGCGGTCTGCCCCCTGTGCGAAGGGCGGCGGTGGATCCTGGACCCGGACCCGATGCAGCCGGCCCGGCCCTGCACCTGTGCCGCCCCCGCCGCGGCCGAGCGGGCCGTCCGGGGCATCCCGCCCCGCTACGCCGAGGCCAGTTTCGACGCCTTCTGGGAATGGTGGAAGATCCAGCACCCCCGGGAGAAGATCGGCGCCGCCCTGGTCCAGGTGAACCAGCTGCTCGAGCACGCCGAGACCCGCGCCACCCTGACCGAGGACCTGCGTTCCAAGCTCGACTACACCCTCCACAAGTGCGGACCCAGGCCCCAGCCCGACGGCGAATTGGCCTGGCGCGACCTCAAGCCGGCCCAGGAGCCCTGGGGCTACCGGTCCCTCCTGAACTGGGCCCGGTCCGACCGCGACCCCTCGGATTTCTGGTGGATCGACGGGGCCCCCGGCAGCGGCCGGAGCACCCTGGCCGCGGCGGCCCTGAAGGCCTGTGGCGAGCGCACCGGCGCCGGCGGACTGTTCATCTCCGTGCGCGCCTTCACCCTGGAGCTGCGCGACACCTTCTATGATTCCCGCAGCTTCCAGAACACCGATTTCATCAGTGAGCGCGACCGCATGGCCCCGCTGCTGGCGGCCCCGGTCCTGGTGCTGGACGATTTCGAGCGCATGGACAGCGATATCCGGGTGGTGCGGGCCATGGCCCAGCTGCTCGACCACCGCTATGGCGCCCAGCTGCCCACCCTCATCACCGCCTCCCGCTGGACCGAATCCCTCCAGTCGGGCGACAAGGACACGTATCCGCTGCTCAGGCTGGACGACCCCAGCCTGTTCCGCCGCCTGGCCTCGGCCAAGCGGGTCGTGCTGCGGCCGACCTTGGAGCGCCTGCTGGAAAGCCTGAATGGTTAGGCGGCTCCTGCGGGCGCTCCTGCGGATCCAGCTGCGCCGGCCGGCCTGGCTGTGGGCGGCGCTGGCCGCGGTCACCCTGGTGCTGGGCCTGGGCGTCGCCCGGGTGGAGCGCCGGCTGGACCTCATGAGCCTTCTGCCCACCGACAACCCGGTGGTGAAGGCCAGCATCGAGGCCGGGGTCGGCCAGCAGGAGCTGCTCTGGCTGGCCGCCGAAGGCTCCCCGGCCGACCTGGAGGTCCGGGAGGCCTGGGCCGAGCGGCTCGTGGAGAGCCTCCTCACCGACGCCAGCGTGCCCCTGAACGGCATGAGCGGCGAGGGCCGGATCTCCCCGCCGATGCCGGTGCCCGGCCCCCAGGGCGCGTCCCTGTGGCCGCCGCTGCTGGCCGCGGGCAGCTTCCTGGAAGGCGACGGCGCCGTGGCCCGGCTGGTCACCGAGCGCTTCTACGCCCTGGCGCCGATGCTCCTGGGCGACCGCCTGGCGCCCCTGAAGGACCCGGCCGAACTGGGCCGCCGGTTCCGGGAGACCGCCCGGGCCCTGGCCTCGCCCGATCCGGCCAAGGCCAAACTGGCCCAGCTGGATCCGCTCCAGCTGAGCAGCCTGGTCACCGCCCAGGACGCCACCCGCCTGCGGATCACCCAGGACGCCCGGGCGTTCCCGGTCAAGTTGCACACCGGCTACCTGACCACCCGCGACCAGCGGTTCGTGCTGGTGCCGCTGGTGCTGGACTTCCCCAGCGCCGACGCCCGCGCCACCGGCCGGGTGCTTCGCTGGCTGGGCCTGGGCGGGGCCGGCCCGCTGCCGGCCCGGGCCAGCCACGCCGAGGTGCTGTCCGCCCTGGCCGTTCAACCCGGCCGCCCGTTCCCGCTGCAGGCCACCGGCGCCCACGCCATCGCCTACTGGGAGTCGTACCGGCTCACCCGGGAGGTGCTGCTGAGCCTGGCGCTGAGCTTCGTGCTGATCGGCCTGGTCTACTGGATCGGCTTCCGGACCCTGGCCGGCTACGGGTTCGTGGTGGTGCCCCTGCTGCTGGGGATGTTCTGGGCCCTGGGGCTCACGGGCTGGGCCCTGGGCCGGCTCAACCTCATGGCCGCGGCCTTCGGCGCCGTGCTCCTGGGGATCGGCGACGACGTGGGCATATTGCTGTTCAGCCGCTACCGGGACGAGCGCCAGGCCGGCCGCTCGAAGCCGCTGGCCCTGCGGGCCGCGCTCCTGGGCACCGGCCCCGGGGTGATCGCCGGCGGAGCGGCGACCTCCGCCGCCTTCCTGGCCTGCGTGGCCGCGCCCTTCCCGGGGTTCCGGGACCTCGGCCTCACCGCCGGCCTGGGCCTCCTGGCCTGCATGGCCTCCAGTTTCCTGGTGCTGCCGGTCCTGCTCCTGGCCCTGGACCGGGGCACGGGCGCCTTCGCCCCGGCCGGAGCGCCGGCGCCCGCCCGGACCGCCCGCCGGCCCTGGCGTCCCATCCTGGCGGCCGCGCTGCTCGGCCTTTGTGCCTTGGGCATCCGCGGGCTGCGCTGGGAGGAGGACCTGCGCCGGTTCCGCCAGCAGGGCAACCCCGCCCTGGCCCTGCAGGAGACCCTCGGCCACGCCCTGGGCGCGGGCCTGCAGCCGCTGGCGGTGCAGATCCCCCTGGACGATCCCGAGCGCCTCCCCCAGATCTGGAACCGGATCACCGCGCCGCTGCGCCGGGAGGGCCTGCCCATGCCCGAGTGGCGGGTGCCTTCGGCCGAGCTGAGCCGGATCCTGGGTTCCGACACCTGGCACTACCGGGCCCTGGAGGAGGCCGCCAGCGCCGGCCTGGATCCGGTGGCCCTGGAGCGGGCCCTCAACGCCCTGCGGGCCAGCATCGAGAGCCCGCTCAACGTCCCCGCCAGCCTCCAGACCCTCATGCCCCCCATCAAGGTCCCCGCGGAACGGCCCCCGTTCCAGATGTTCGGCTGGCATCGGCGGCCCAGGGCCCCGGAGCCCCCGGCCTTCGACACCTTCACCCTGCCCCTGCGCCTGGATGAAGCGGCCCAGGAGCGGGTGCAGCCCGAGATCGAGGCCGCCGGCGGCCGCATGGTCGGCACCCGGCCCCTGTTCCGGGCCATCAAGTCCGTGGCCCGGGACGCCCTGCGCCAGGTGATCCTGCTGGCCCTGGCAGCGGTGCTGGCGGTGGTGGCGCTGTTCGGCCGGCGCCCGCGGTTCCTGGCCCTGGCCATCCTGCCGCTGGCCGCCAGCCAGCTGGGGGTGCTCGGCATCCTGGGCTGGACCGGCGAGCCGCTGACCTTCCTGTCCCTGGTGGCCATCCCGATCGCCCTGGGGGTGAGCGTGGACACCGCCATGAACCTCCTGCACCGGGCCCGCCTGGAACCCGCCGCCGCCGCCCGGGTGGCGCGGGTCAACGCGGTCTGCGCCGGCACCACCCTGGCGGGATTCGGCGGCCTGGTGTTCAGCGGCTACCGCGGCCTGCGCGGCCTGGGGCTGGCCTCCCTGGGCGGCGTGGCCATGGCCCTGCTGGTCACCCAGTGGGTGCTGCCCTGGATCCTCGACCGCTGGCCGCTGTTCCGGAGCCGCCCATGACCCCCCTCGCCGAACTCGTCCAGGCCGCGCTGGCCCAGGGTCCCCTGCCGGCCGCCGAGGCCATGGCCCTGGCGCTCTACCATCCCGAGCACGGCTACTACCGGCGCCCTTCGGGCCCCTGGGGCTTCGAGGGCGGCGACTACTACACCGCCCTGGACCTGGGCCCGCTGCTGGGCGAGGCCCTGGCCGTGCGCCTGGGCCAGGCCTGGGAGCGATTGGGCCGCCCGGATCCCTTCGTGGTGCTCGAACCCGGCGCCGGCCGCGGCTGGCTGGGCCGCGACCTGCTGCAGGCCGCCTCGGGCCCCTTCCAGTCGGCCCTGCGCTACCTGCACCGGGACGACAACCCCGCCGCGGGCCGGGCCGCCCGGGAGGCCCTGGCGCCCTGGCTGGCCTCGGGCCAGGCCCGGCTGGTGGCCCAGGCCGAGCCATTGAGCCCGTTCCGCGGCGCGATCCTCTCCAACGAACTGTTCGACGCCCTGCCGGCCCAGCCCTGGCGCTGGGACGGCGAGCGCTGGAATTACGAGGCCCTGGGCCCCGAGGGCCAGGCGTGGCTCCCGGGCGGTCCCTGTCCGGCCACCGACTGGTTCACCGCCCAGGCCGAAGGCGGCCTGGAGAACGGTGACGGCGCCCCCTGGTGCGAAGGCCTCCCGGCCCTGGTGGCGGACCTCGCCGGCGTCCTGGAGGCCGGCCTGTTCCTGACCATCGACTACGGCGACAGCGCCGCCAGGCTGGTCGACAAGGGCGCCGACCTCCGCCGCTTCAAGGCCCACCAGGTGGACGGCCTCTGGTGGGAGGACCTGGGCGAGGCCGACCTGACCGCCGACGTGGATTTCACCCGCCTGGGCCAGCTCCTGGAGGCCGCCGGCCTGCCAGGGGCCGTCCACACCACCCTCAGCCGCTGGATTCGCGCCCATGCGCCGCTGGCGCGGTGGGAGGCCGAGTGGCCGGCGATGGAGCCGGGGCTGCGCATGAAGCGGATGGAGAACGTCCTGCAGCTGACCCTGCCCACCAAGATGGGCGACCGGTTCCGGGTGCTGGAGGCATGGAAATAGCCAATCCCAATTCCGGGCAGGCAAAGCGCGCGGCGCATACAATGGGCAAGGGGGGGCAGGCCATGTTCGATCCATCCGAATTGATTGTCCGGGATCCCTTCGTCTGCAATGGCCAGCCGACCCTGCTGGGCACCCGGGTGCTGCTCCGGGTGGTACTTGGGCATTTGGCCCAGGGGGTGCCCATCGCCTCGATCCTGGCCGAATTCCCGAGCCTGACGGAAGAGCATCTTCGGGCCTGCATCGCGTTTGCGGCAGCCTCGGGATAATGCTCGTACGTCTGGACGACAGGGAGCAGCCCCAGATCGCCGATTATCTCGGTTCCTGGTTTTCCGGGGGCACGGCCGAATCCTGGGCCGAGGCCATCGTGGTCGCCAGCCCCAGGAAGATCAGGGTGCTCCGCAAACGACTGGCAACGGAAGAACGGTTCTGGAGGCCCTACGCATCGAGGCAGACACCGAGTGGTTGATGATCGACGCCACCGTTATCGGGGCCCATCAACATGCTGCCGGGGCGCTCAAAAAAAAGGGTTATCCGGGCAGGGACTCGGACGATTCCGGGGCGGGTTCTCCACCAAAATTCATATAATTTGCGACGGTCACGGCAATCCCCTGGACTTTGTAACGCATCGGCTCATGTGAGAACCAATTAGACGCGGAGACCGCGGAGATCTCGCGGAGGGTCGCGGAGAAAATTGGCGGAATCAAACGGGTAGTCCACACACGGGCTTGATCTTTCCTCCGCGACCCTCCGCGAGATCTCCGCGGTCTCCGCGTCTGATTAGTTCTCGCATGAGTCGATGCGTTACTTACGAGACGGTCGGGACCAAAGCAATGCCCATTCGAATGCGGCATGTTCCGATACGATCGGAAATAAGCCATACCTATCCAAGCTTTGAAAAAAATCACGCCCTTGTGGCTTGTAAGTCGCTCCCTACTTGTTGAGGACGATGTCGGAGTTCTTGTCGACGGCGAAGTATTTGAGATAGCGCTTCGCGTCCTTGTCGCCCACGCCGTAGGTGTACTTCAGCGGCGCCTTGGCGTCCCCGGCTTCCACCTGGACGACGATCTCGGCGCCGTCGGGCGCCTCCAGCGCGAACAGCTGCATGACCTTCCCGGCGGTGCTGCGATAGATGTTGAGGAAGGTGTTGTTGTTGGCCGGGACGGACTGGGCCTCGAACAGGGCCGACTCCTTGTCGTGGTCCTCGAGGAAGATGTCGCCGGCGGCCTTGGAGCTGCCGATGAAGCTGTCGGGGCATTTGACTTTCCACTCCTTTTTGGAGGGATTGTAGATCGTCAGCAGCTGGGGCGGGGCCGCCTGGGCCGAGACCGCGAGGAACCCCAGGGTCCCAGCCAGGACCAGCCGATGGAGATATTTTGACGTATTCATGTGGGCTCCTCCCTGGGGCCGGACATGGCCTTTCCAGGACGCCCAAATAATAATTTATTTATTACTGATCGCAAGGTGCCGAGGCATCGCTTTCGCCCAGTCCCCGCTGCATCAGCACCGTATCCACCCACCGGCCCAGCTTGAACCCCGCCGACCGGAAGGTCCCGACCATCCCGAACCCCAGTCGCCGGTGCAGGGCGATCGAGCCGGCGTTGGCGCTGTCGCCGATGACCGCCAGCATCTGCCGCCAGGGGCCACGCTCGCAGGCCTCGATCAGGGTCCCGAGCAGGGCGCGGCCGATGCCCTGGCCGGCCAGGCCGTCGGCGACGTAGACCGAATCCTCGATGCAGAAGCGGTAGGCGGGGCGCGGGCGGTAGGAGGAGGCGTAGGCGTAGCCGACCACCTGGCCATCGCGTTCGGCGACGAGGTAGGGGAGGCCCAGGGCGAGCACCTGGGCCCTGCGGGCCCGGAGTTCGGCGGTATCGGGGGGGATCTCCTCGAAGGTCGCCAGGCCGTGAAGCACGTAGTGTGAATAAATGACTTGCACCGCGGCCATATCGGCCTCGAGGGCGTCCCGGACCACCAGGCCCCGGGCGGGATCAAGGGATTCAAGGTTCACGCGCACCTCCGGATGCCCCCAGGATAGCCGGCCCGGTAGACTGTACCCCTTGTCAGGAGTTCCCTTGTCCATCCGAACCCGCCTCGTACTGGGCCTCGTGCCGATCCTGGCCCTGGCCGCCACCCCCCTCTGGCCGGAGCAGCCCGTGCAACCCTCGCCCACCCTCAAAGCCCTCCTCTCGCCCTGGCCCGGCCCCTACGGCGGCGTGCCGCCCTGGGACCAGGTCAAGCCCGCCGATTTCCTCGCCGCCTACCAGGCCGGCATGGCCGAGGCCCGCGCCAACATCCGGGCGATCGCCGACAACCCCGCCCCGCCGACCTTCGAGAACACCATCGCCGCACTGGAGCGGGCCACCCGCACCCTGGACCGGGTCAATACCCTGGCCATGGTCCACTACAGCACCCTGAAGACCCCCGACGTGGCCCGGATCGAGGCGGAGATGAGCCCGAAGCTGGCCGCCTTCAGTGACGAGGTCACCCAGAACGCACGGCTGTTCAAGCGCATCCGGACCGTCTATGCCGCGCGGGTCCGGGCCGGCCTCACGCCCGAGCAGCAGCGGCTGACCTGGAACGACTTCACCGATTTCGTCCGGGCCGGGGCCCAGCTCAAGCCGGAACAGAAGAAGCGCATGCAGGAGATCAACCAGGAGCTGGCCACGGTCTGCACCCGGTTCTCCCAGAACGTGCTGGAGGACGAGAACTCCCGGTTCACCGTGGTCGACAGGGAGGCGGATCTGGACGGCCTGTCCCCTGATTTCCGCGCCTCCCTGGCCCGGGAGGCCGAGGCCCGCGGCCTCAAGGGCAAATGGGCGGTGGCCAACACCCGTTCGGCCATGGAACCGTTCCTGGAGTACGCCAAGGACCGGTCCCTGCGCGAGAAGGTCTGGCGCACCTACGTGAACCGGGGCGACAACAACGACGCCCACGACAACAAGGCCAACCTCGTCAAGATCCTGAAGCTGCGCTATGAGCGGGCCAGGCTCCTGGGCTACCCCACCTACGCCCATTGGGCCGTGGCCAAGTCCATGGCCGCCACCCCGGAGCGGGCCGAGGCGCTCATGGAAGCGGTATGGAAGCCGGCGGCCGCCCAGGTGCGGGCCGACGTGGCCGAGATGCAGGCGATCATCGACCAGGAGAAGGGCGGCTTCAAGCTGGCGGCCTGGGACTACCGCTTCTATGCCGAGAAGCTGCGCAAGGCCAAGTACGACCTGGACCTGCAGGCCCTCCAGGCCTACCTGCAGCTGGACAAGCTGCGGGAAGGCATGTTCTGGGCGGCGGGCCAGTGCTACGGCGTGACCTTCACCCCGGTTTCCGGGCTGCCGGTGCAGAACCCGGACGTGAAGATCTGGGAGGTCAAGGATGCCAAGGGCGCCCACCTGGCCCTCTGGTACTTCGATCCCTTCGCCCGGTCCGGCAAGACCTCCGGCGCCTGGATGAACGAATACCGCGCCCAGCGCCACTTCGACGGCGACGTGACCCCGATCGTCTCCAACAACTCCAACTTCACAAAGGGGGCGCCCGGCGCGCCGGTGCTGATCTCGTTCGAGGACGCCCGGACCATGTTCCACGAGTTCGGCCATGCCCTGCACGGCATGCTCAGCAACGTCACCTACCCCAGCCTGGCCGGCACCAACGTGGCCCGGGACTTCGTGGAGTTCCCCTCCCAGCTCAACGAGCACTTCTTCCTGACCCCGGAGATCCTCAACACCTACGCCCTGCACTACCAGACCGGCCAGCCGATCCCGGCCGAGCTGGTGGCCCGGATCAAGAAGGCCGCCACGTTCAATGAGGGCTTCGCCACCATGGAGTACCTGGCCTCGGCGGTCCTCGACATGAAATTCCACCTGGCCGGGGACAAGCCCATCGACCCGGCCGCCTTCGAGAAGGAGGAACTGGCGAAACTGGGCATGCCCGCCGAGATCGTCATGCGCCACCGGCCCACGCAATTCAACCACATCTTCTCCGGGGACGGCTATGCGGCCGGCTACTACGCCTACCTCTGGTCGGACGCCCTGACGGCCGATGCCTGGGAGGCCTTCCTCGAGGGCAAGGGCCCCTGGGACCCCGCCGTGGCAGGCCGGTTCAAGGCCGAGATCCTCTCCGTGGGGAACACGAGGGACCCGGGCGAATCCTTCCGGGCCTTCCGCGGCCGGGACGTGGATACCGCCGCGCTCATGCGCAAGCGCGGGTTCCTTAAATAATTCCCTTGCGGTTCAAGGGAACCAGTGGCATTCTGATTAGCCTTGTCTTGGGCTCCCCAAGCGCGCCTATGTTTCCAGGCGCCGCCCAAGCCTCCTCAGCGAGGATGTCATGTACGCAGTGATCCAAACCGGTGGCAAGCAGTATCGAGTTTCCGAGGGCGATATCCTCCGGGTCGAACTCCTCGATAAGGAACTGAAGGAAGCTTTCGTCTTCGACCGCGTCCTCCTGGTGGACAACGATGGCGAGCTGAAGGTGGGCAAGCCCACCCTCGAAGGCGCCACGGTCTCGGCCGAGGTCATCTGCCACGACCGGCGCAAGAAGGTCCTGATCTTCAAGAAGAAGCGGACCACGACCTACCAGCGCACCAAGGGTCACCGCCAGGGTTATACGGAAGTTCGCATCAAGGGCATCCAGGCCTAGGCCCGGAACGAGACGCAGAGGGGAATTCCAATGGCACATAAAAAAGGTGTAGGTTCCAGCCGCAACGGCCGCGATTCCAATGCTCAGCGCCTGGGCGTGAAGGCCTTCGGGGGCCAGCTGGTCACCGCCGGGTCGATCATCGTCCGCCAGCGCGGCACCAAGTTCAAGATGGGCGTCAACGTGGGCATGGGCACCGACCATACCCTGTTCGCCAAGATCGAAGGCAAGGTGCGGTTCCAGGACAAGGGCCAGCACGGCCGATTCATCCATGTGGATCCGGTCGAGGCCTGATCCCACCCGCAGTCCCACGAGCGCGCGGCCCTCGGCTCGCGCGCTCGTCGCTTTTCAGGCATACCCATGTTCCTTGACCATCTGATCCTGCACCTGGAAGCCGGCCACGGCGGCGCCGGGGCGTCCTCGTTCCGGCGGGAGAAGTTCGCCGAGCACGGCGGCCCCGACGGCGGCGACGGCGGCGAGGGCGGATCGATCACCATCCGCGCCAACAAGGCCCTGAACACCCTCAATCCGTTCCGCAACTGCAAGATCTTCTGCGCGGGCCGGGGCGGCAACGGGGCCGGGGGCCTGTGCTCGGGCACCGACGGCGCCAGCATCACCCTGGAAGTGCCCCTGGGCACGGTCATCAAGGACGCGGAGAGCGGCGAGGAGCTGGCCGAACTCCTGGCCCACGGCCAGACCCTGGTGGTGGCCCGCGGCGGCCGCGGTGGCATGGGCAACAACAACTTCAAGAGCTCCACCAACCGCGCCCCCCGGCACGCCCAGCCCGGCGAGGAGGGCGAGGTCCGGGACGTGGCCCTGGAACTCAAGCTGATCGCAGACGTCGGCCTGGCCGGCCTGCCCAACGCGGGCAAGTCCACCCTGGTCAGCCGGATCTCGGCGGCCCGGCCGAAGATCGCCAACTACCCCTTCACCACGCTGGAGCCACAGCTGGGCGTGGTGACGGTGGACGAGGTCGAGAGCTTTGTCATCGCCGACATCCCCGGCCTGATCGAGGGCGCCGCCTCCGGCGCCGGCCTGGGCATCCAGTTCCTGCGCCACGTCGAGCGGACCCGGATGCTCCTGCACCTGGTCGATCTGTCCGACCCGATGGTGGAGCCCGAGGAGGCCGTGCGGGTCATCGAGGGCGAGCTCAAGGCCTTCTCCCCGACCCTGGCCGCCAAGCCCTGCTGGCTGGTGGGCACCAAGCTGGACGCGCTCCAGGATCCGGACCGGCGCACCCGGTTCGAGGCCCTCTGCCGGGCCCGGGGCCAGGAGCCGCTGTTCATCTCCGGCGTCACCGGCGAGGGCATCCGCCCCCTGGTCTTCAAGATCGGCAAGGCCCTGCTGGAATACAGGAACGCATGAGCCGGATCGGGCTCCTGGGAGGCACCTTCAACCCTCCCCATGCCGGGCACCTCAAATTGGCCGAACTTGCCGTCCGGGCCCTGGGCCTGGACGAGCTGCGGCTGGTCCCCACCGCCATCCCGGCCCACAAGCCGGCGCCTGCGCTGGACGGCCCCGCCCGGATCCGGCTGCTGCGCGACCTGCCCTACAAGGTGGAGACCCTGGAAGTGGACCGGGGCGGGCCCAGCTACACCGTCGACACCCTCGAGGCCCTGGCGGCCCGGGAGCCGGGGCACCAATGGATCCTGGTCATGGGCAGCGACCAGCTGGCCGGATTTCCGGACTGGCGCCGGCCGGAGCGGATCCTGGAGCTGGCCTCCCTGGCCGCCGCCCCCCGTCCGGGCTTCCCGGCCGAGCCCCCGGAGCTGCTCCGGGGCCGGGCCCGGGAGCACTGGTCGGGCGCGCCCGGGGAGCTGGTCGCCCTGCCCGGCACCGATCTGGAGCTGGCCTCCACCGCCCTCCGGGAGGATCTGGCCCTTGGCCGGGCCCCCGCGGGAATTCCGCCGCAAGTTCTGGCTGTCATTTGCCAGGAAAACCAGTACCGTAATGACTGTTTGGGAGAACGAATGACCCTTGAGCCGCGGCTCGCGAGCGTGGTCGAAGCTGCCCGCTCCAAGAAAGCCTTCCGGATCCGCCTGATCGACGTGTCCGGGATCGCCAGCTTCACCGACACCTTCGCCTTCATGTCCGGGTCCAGCGACCGGCAGAACCGCGCCATCGCCGACGCCGTGGTGGAGCAGCTCAAGGCCATCGGGGTGCGCCCCCTGTCCACCGAAGGCGAGCAGAACGGCAACTGGATCCTCCTGGATTTCGGGGACATCCTGATCCACGTCATGGACGAGGAGACCCGCGGGTTCTACAACCTGGAGGGCCTCTGGAAGGCCGGCCGGGAGCTGGAGATCCCGGCCGAGCAGCACCCATCCATTCCCCACCAAGAACCTCGCGAGGGCTGAGCCATGGCCAATCCCCACAGTGCCTTTGACGGCATGACGTCCCGCCTGCGGATGGCGGCCGAGCTCTACGGGCTGGAAGAGGCCCTGTTCAAGGTCTTCATCGCCCCGATCCGGTCGATCATCGTCAGCTGCCCCGTGCACATGGACGACGGCCGCTGGGAGGTGTTCACCGGCTACCGGGTGCAGCACAACACCGCGCGCGGCCCGGCCAAGGGCGGCATCCGCTACGACCCCCGCATCACCCTGGACGAGATCAAGGCCGGGGCGGCCTGGAACACCTGGAAGACCGCGGTGGTGGACGTGCCCTTCGGCGGCGGCAAGGGCGGCGTCGTCTGCGATCCCACCAAGATGAGCGAAGGCGAGCTGGAGCGGCTGACCCGGCGCTACATCGCCGAGATCATGGACCTGCTCGGCCCCGACCGGGACGTGCCGGGCATCGACATGGGCACCAACAGCCAGGTGATGGCCTGGGTGCTCGACACCTACACCATGCACACCCGCAAGACCGAGTGCGCCGTGGTCACCGGCAAGCCGGTCGTCCTGGGCGGCAGCCTGGGCCGCACCGAGGCCACCGGCCGCGGCATCCTGATCTCGGCCCGCGAGGCCATGCAGCGCCTGGGCAAGCCCCTGGCCGGGGCGACCCTGGCCGTGCAGGGCTTCGGCAACGTCGGATCGCAGGCGGCGCGCCTGCTGCACGAGGCCGGCGCCCGCATGGTGGCGGTCTCCGATCTCAAGGGCGCCATCCGCAACGACCGCGGCATCGACACCCACGCCCTGCTCAAGCACCATGCCGAGTTCAAGACCGTGGTCGGCTTCAAGGGTGCCGAGGCGATGGACGCCAAGGACCTGCTGACCATGGCCGTGGACATCCTGGTGCCGGCCGCCACCGAGAACCAGATCACCGAGGACAACGCCGCCAAGGTCCGCGCCAAGGTCGTGGTGGAGGGCGCCAACGGCCCCACCTCGCCCGAGGCCGATCCGATCCTGCTGGACAACGGCGTCCTGGTGGTGCCCGACATCCTCGCCAACGTCGGCGGGGTCACCGTGAGCTACTTCGAGTGGGTGCAGAACCGCCTGGGCTTCTACTGGCGCGAGCGGGAAGTGAACGAGCGGCTGGTGGAGTACATGACCCACGCCTTCCAGGCCGTCTTCGCCACCACCGACAAGTTCAAGACCAACCCCCGCATCGGCGCCTACATCCTGGCCCTCGACCGGGTCAGCCAGGCCATGCACGCCCGCGGATTCTACGCCTGATGCTCCAGTGGGGGGACCGCGCGCTCGCTTTGCTCGCTCTCCGTCCCCCCACACCCCCACACCATTCCCGGGCGGAGCCCGGAAATGGTGTCAGAACACCCGGAGCAGCGCGACGAAGCCGTTGACGGAGCGCACGCCCGGAAGGGTGCTGAGCAGGCCTACGCCCAGATCCACCCGCACCGTGGTGAACCACCAGAATCCCGGCAGGTCCCCGGCCACGCCCAGGCCGGTCACCTGGTAGATCTTCTGGTCATCCATGCTGCGCAGCCAGGCCTGGTCCAGGCCGACCGTGAGCCGCAGGTGGGGGCCGGTGGGCAGGACCATGGCCGCCTTGGCGTAGGTGAGCTGGTCGGCGGTGACGGCGTTGCTGCGGATGCCGGCCACCCGCACGTCGCCGCCGGTGCCGCCCAGGTCCAGGGACTGGAAGCGGTCGAAGCCGCGGCCGCCGGAGTAGCCGGCCTCCACGTGCATCCAGCGGCCGGCGTCCAGCTGCCAGTCATACCCGGCGTGGCCGCCCCAGCGGGTGAACCGGCCCTGGTCCGGCACCGGCTCGAGGGCGCCGGGGGCTCCGTAGGTGCCGTCCGGGCGCTGGCCCAGGCTGTAGTTTCCGGCCAGCTGGAAGCCGTGGCGGAGCCAGCTCAGTTCGCCGCCCAGGGTCCGGGTCCAGCCGGAGGGGGGCAGGGCGAAGCCGTCGGTCCAGTACTGGTCCTTGAAGGGATGGCCGTAGCGGTCGTAGCGGAAATCACCCTTGGCCTGGAACCGGAACCCGGCCCCGAGGTCGTGGCCCAGGCCCAGCCCCAGGTCGCCGAAGCGATGGCCGACCGCCTCCGCGTTGACCAGGTGGCCGTCGCGGACGGGCTGCTCCGAGCTCGGCAGGAGGAGCAGGGCGGTGGCCGCCGAGAGGTCGAACCCGGCGCCCACGTTCGGGACCACCACCCGGGCGGTGTTGAAAAGAATGGCGGTGAGGGCGCTGACCTGGATGCCTTTGTCGAAGGCGTTGAAATCGTAGTAGGCCAGTCCGGCCAGCGGCACCACCGGCAGGGGCAGGGTGGGATCGATGAGCAGCACGCCGCCGATGGCCCGCCCGGACGACCGGGGCCGTTCCTCGGGGCGGCGGGTGCCGTCGGACTGCTTGTTGTAGTAGCGGAGCCCGTCGGTGGTCTGCCTCAGCATGGTGCCGTCGGAGTCCCGGGCCGCCTGCCAATGGGCGGCGAAGGCCGGGCCATCCAGGACGAACCCGGAGAAGGCCAGGGTCCGCTGGATCTGGGCCACGCCGTCGGCGACCACCCAGCGTTCGAAGGTCTGGGCCCGGAGCATCCGCCAGATGCCTGGGGCCGCCTCGCCGTAGCTGAGGGTCCGGCGCTCGGACTTGACCATGCCCGGCAGTCCTGAGCGTTCGCTCTGCTCCTCCAGGATCCGGCCGCTGGCCTCTTCGACCAGCAGCGTGCCGGTGTAGAGCAGGGGATCGGCCTCGGCCGGGCGGAACCGGATCCGCCGCCGGCCCGGGCCGGCCTCGCCGCCGTCCTCGTAGCGGTAGCGCTCGGTGAGGGTGAGGGCCACCGGCGCGGCCATGCTGGTGCGGCTCTCCACGATCGGGAGCTGGAGGCCGGGATGCAGCTTGGCCTTGACGCCGTTGAACAGGACCGCTTTCTGCAGGGTCTCCTCCGGCTCGCCCGCCGCCTGGAAATAGCGGAACCGGAAACCCAGGTCGGAACCCGGCCCCTGGCCGGCCTGCACATGCAGGTCCACCGCCAGATCGGCCTCCACCGTCCGGACCTTCAGGGCCTCCCGCAGACGCTCGGCGCGGACCTTGGCCAGCAGGGCGCCCACATCGTAGCTGGCCTGGCCGGCCACCAGTACCGCCACCCGGTCCTTCGGCAGTTCGGCCGGAGCCCAGGCGCCCTGGCTGAACCGCCAGCGGCGCTCCTCGCCGGTGGCGGGGTTGCGCAGCAGCAGACTGCCCGTCCCGCCCTCGACCTCGGATGCCCCGGCCGGCACCTGGGCGGCCAGGGCCGCGCCGGGCCCGCCGGGCGGCAGCACCGCCCGGGCTCCGTCACCCAGGAGCTGGCCCAGCCGCGGGCCGGGGTCCGCAGGCAGCCACAGGGTCCAGGGGCGCCCGGGCAGGTAGGCCTGGGCCCGCGCCAGCAGACCGGGCCAGGCCGCCGGATCCGGGCCCAGGTCCTGGGGCAGCAGCGCCCCGCCCTGGAGCGCGCCCCAGGCGGTCTCATCCCAGATCGGCGCCCCGGCCGGATCGAAGGCCAGGTACAGGGCCACCTCCGGGTCCTGGCCACGCAGGGCCTGGCTGGCGGCCAGGAGCAGCGGGACCCGGCCGGGGCCCGCGGGCAGCACGATCCGGACCGAGCCCCGGCCCCGCAGGGGCGCCACCTTGCGGGACCAGGCCGCGATGAGGGCCTGGACCTGGCCCGGGTCCCGGGAATCGGCGGGGATCCAGTCGGCCGCTGCGGCATCCTGCAGATCGAGGACTGCGGGGATCTCCGTACTCGTCTGGAGGGGAGGCCGGGTGCCCTGATGGGCCGCGAGCGCGACGCAGGTCAGGGCGATGAGGGTGGGCCATGGGGGCACGGCAACTCCTTGGGCGGGGCACGAGCCAGTGTAGCGTTTCCACGCTATCCTTTCCGAAGGGCTGCCAGATGCGATTCACCGTGAAATTTACAACACCCGCCGGCGAGATCCTCGTGAGGGACTACGAGGGGGGCACCGTCGCGGAAGTGCGCGAGCGGGTCATGGCCGAGGGCCACTTCCCCATGGAGGTGCGCCGGGCCCTGGGGGCCTTCCGCAGCCAGAAGACCCTGGGAGCCGAATCCCTGATCCTCTTCAATCAGGAACTGCTGGCCCTGCTCAAGGCCGGCATCCCCCTGCTACAGTCCCTGGAACTGCTGGTGGGCCACGGCAAGGATGCCCTCTTGCGGCAGTCCCTGGAGCGGGTGGTAGAACTTCTCAAGGAGGGCATGTCGTTCTCGGAGGCCATGGAGCAGGTGGGCACCTTCCCGGCCGTCTACCGCGCCAACGTGGTCGCCGGCGAGCGCAGCGGCACCCTGCCCGACGTCATCGCCCGCTGGCTGGCGTTCCAGTCCTTCGCCCAGACCAGCCGCCGGCGGATCATGGAGGCCCTGTTCTACCCCTGCTTCCTGGTCGTGGTGCTGATCATCGCTTTGGGGGTGATCTTCAACGTCGTGCTGCCGCGGTTCTCGGAGATCTACCAGGGCAGCGGCATCGAGATGCCCCAGGCCACCCAGATCCTCCTGAACATCGGCGAGTTCGTCCGCAAGACCATCTACGCCCAGCTGGTCCTCCTGGTGGCCCTGGTGATCGCCCTGCGCTGGATGCTCACCACCGAGCCCGGCAAGCGGGTCTGGGAGAAGATCCTGCTGTCCCTGCCGCGGCTGGGCACGCTCTACCGGATGTACCACTCCTCGGTGTTCACCCGCACCCTGGGCGTCCTCCTCTCGGGTGGCATGCCCGCCCTCCAGGCCCTGGAGGTCATCCAGCGCACCACCCCCAGCAGCAGCATGCGCCAGCGCCTGCGCACCGTCACCGAGATGGTGCGGGCCGGCTCGGCCCTGCACCTGGCCCTTGAGCAGTCCAGGATGCTGGACCCCCTGGCCGTGGAGATGACCCGGGTGGGCGAGCAGTCCTCGGCCCTGCCCGAGATGCTCAACCACGTCTCGGACTTCTTCGACCAGGAAGTGGAGAAGGCCACCACCGCCGTGACCACCCTGATCGGCCCGATCCTGATCCTCTTCATGGGCGTGACGGTGCTCGGACTGCTGCTGGCGGTCTACATCCCGCTGTTCAACGCCGGCAGCACCGTCCACTAGCCGTGCCGAGGGATCGAATGTGCCGGAAGTGGAACATGTTCCACTTGGCCGAGGCCTCCCCACGCCACCGATTTTATCTATCTGCTTAATCTATTTGACATGGAAAGCCCATCGGGATTGGCACGGGCGATGCTCTGGACAGGTATCGGTTTCAGGAGGTCACCATGTCCAGCCTGCTTGTCCAAGACATCCGCGATGCGTCCCTGGCCCAGCTCGCGAGCCGGGCGTCCCAGCATGGCATGAGCCTCCAGCGGGAGGTCCAGGCGATCCTGGAGGCCGCGGCGGCGGCCCCGGCGGACCACGAGGAGCTTCGCGGCTGGGGCATGGAACTGCCGGTTCCCTTGGGGGCGGAGCTGGATCTGGATTCGGTGGACCAGCTCGAGGCCTTCCTGGGTGGGCCGGAAACCACCCTGGAGGACCGGGTCTACCACTTCATGCCCTGGACCGCCCCCGAAATCTGGTGAATTCAGGATTTCTGGCTCCGCCCCAGGCGCCGGTAGAGGGTGGTGCGGCCGATGCCGAGGCTGCGCGCCGCCTGGACCTTGTTGCCGCCGCTGGCGGCCATGGCGGCTTCCAGGGCCTGGCGGCCGGCTTCCCCCACCGCCCCGGCGAGGGTGGTCGCCGGCCGCCCCTCGGGCCCGGACCTTGATTCGAGGACGAGTTCGGGGAAATCCTCGGGCATGAGGGTGTGGGCGTCCGAGGCGAGCATGGCCTGCTCCAGGGTGTTCTCCAGTTCCCGCACGTTGCCGGGCCAGTCGTGGCGCCGCAGCAGGGCCATTGTGGCCGGGTCCAGCTCCCGCGGCACGGCGCCGTTGCGCCGGCCGATCTGCTCGAGGATGTGCTCGCAGAGGATCTCCAGGTCGCCCAGGCGCTCGCGCAGGGGCGGCAGTGCGATCCTCAACACGTTCAGGCGGTAGAGCAGATCCATGCGGAACCGGCCGGCCTTGACCATGGCCTCCAGGTCGCGGCTGGTGGCCGCCATGATGCGCACGTCCACCCGGATCACCCGGTTCGAGCCCAGGGGCTCGACCTCCTGGTCCTGCAGGGTCCTCAGCAGCTTGGCCTGGAGGGCCAGCGGCATCTCGCCGATCTCGTCCAGGAACAGGGTGCCGCCGTCGGCCAGCTCGAATTTCCCGGCGCGGGGTTTGCGGTCGGCCCCGGTGAAGGCGCCCGGGGCCACCCCGAAGAATTCCGCCTCCAGCAGCGCGTCGGGGATGGCGGCGACATTGACGGTCACGAAGGGATGCTCGGCCCGGGGGCCGCCGGCGTGGATGGCATGGGCCAGCAGCTCCTTGCCCGTGCCGGTCTCGCCGCGCAGCAGCACCGGCGCCTGGAGAAGCGCGGCCCGCCGGGCCAGGCGCTTGGTCTCCATGGCCTTGGGACTGATCCCCAGGAACGAGGAGAAGGTGTATTTCGCGCGCCGGGCCTCGGCCAGCTTCTTGTGGGCATGGGCCAGGTCGGCCTGCAGCTGGGTCAGGCGGTCGACGAACGGCTTGAGCGGATCCAGGTCGCTGTAGAGGGCGAAGGCCATGGCCCCCGCCACCTCGCCCTGCTCATCGCGGATCGGGATGCGGGTCACCACGAAGGTGTGGTCGCGGGCCTCGAAGATCTCCAGGAGGATCGGCCGGCCGGTGACCACCACCTGGCGCATCAGGCTGTTGGGCAGGAAGCTCTCGATCTCCTGGCCCAGCACGTCGGCCGGCGCCACGCCCAGGTTGGCCGCGTAGCGGTCGCTGATCATCACCACCCGGACGTTCCGGTCGACCACCAGGCAGCCCTCGGCGATCTCCCCGAAACAGTCGAACACCATCTGCAGGGATTTCTGCTTGAGCAGCGGATAGTCCTGGAACGGCGGGAGGAGGTCGGGCACGACGAAGGATCCGGGGAATGGCCCCATTCTACCGGGAATCGACCGGACCCAGGCCGCCTCAGGCCACGCGGCCGGTCGTGGTGCCGGCACTTCGCGCCTCCGTTGCGGTCTGGGCGGGCGGCAATGGCGCGCCCCAGGTGCGCAGGGCCTCAGCATCGGCCAGCACCCGGGCCACGGCCAGGAGCGTCCGCCGCCAGAAGCCGGGTTTCCGGGCGGCCGGCTCCGGACGGTCATAAATGAGCCAATCTGACATGGTCACCTCCCTTGTCGCGTCATTCCGTGAAGCATCGGCCATGCCATGGGAGGGCAGTGGGTAATAATGCCTGTAATCAGAGTTTATAAATCAGGTGTCGGCATGCGGGAGGTTCGGGGGCCGGAACATGTACCCATTCCGGAACAACCAGGGTCATTCATTGAAAATAGGGCTTTCATCATTTTTTATCCCCGTCCATCCCCGTCCATCCCCGGCGAAAAAAACCTGTGATGTTGACGGTCTGCATGGCCTGGTCTGCTTGGCAACACCATTGGCTTATTTTCGCCGGGGATGGACGGGGATGGACGGGGATAAAAAAGGATAAAAACCCTGCTTTCAATGGGGTCTTTCGGACGGGAACCCTTTTCTCCCACCCCCGGGGCCTTGGACCAAATGAGATTCGTTGGCAGCCGGGTTGCCTATGTCGCCAAAACGACGACAATGATCCTGGGGGCATCATGAAGACGATTCCACTGCGGGATTTCCAACGTGAGGGTGCCAAGGCCTTCGGCGCCGGCCCGGGGCTGGAACCCTGGCTGCTTGCGGGCCGGGACCAGGAGTTCCTCCTCCTCCCGCTCACGCCGGAAAACCGTTCGGCCATGCTCGACCTGGCGGAAGGCATGGCGGCGGTGATGGCCCTTCGCGAGGATCAGGCCAGGGCCGTCGAAGCCGGCCTGGACCGGATCGAGGTGGAGGAGATCGACGAGGAGATCCGGGCCGCCCGGAAGAGCCTCCGGAACCGGACCCGGCCGGCATGAGCCGGGCGCTGGTCCTGGACACCAGCGTCCTGGTGTCCGCCGCGCTCAAGCCGGCGAATGATCTGGCCCGGATCGTCGAGGCCGTCCTGCTCCGGCAGGTGCCGGCCCATGTCTGCCCCTCCGTGGTCGCGGAATACCGGGAGGTGCTGCACCGGCCCAAATTCAGAGACAAGGGCCTGCCCCCGCGCTGGTTTCCGCGTCTGCTGAACGTGGCCTTCCATGAGTCGGAGCCCGAACCCTGGACCCTGGCCGGGCCGGATCCGGATGATCTGAAGTTCCTGGCCCTGGCCAAGGCGACCGGAGCCGTGCTGGTGACGGGAAACCTGGCTCATTTTCCCGAAAGGGTCCGGGCGGGCGTCCCGGTGCTCGCCCCGGCCGCCTATCTCGCCGGGAATCAGCGGTAGTGCTGCTTCAGCCACTTGTTCGGATCCTGCGGCTGGGTCAGGTGGCGGATCTCGAAGCCCAGCCGCGGGCCGTCCGGGGTCACGCCGACCGAGCCCAGCAGCTCGCCCTGCTTGAGCACCTGGCCCTTGCTGGCGTTGAGGCCGCGCAGGTGGGTGTAGAGGGTGAAGAAGCCGGCGCCGTGGTCCAGTATGACCATCGGACCGAAGCTCTGGTAGATGTCGGCGAACACCACCCGGCCGTCGGCCACGGCCACCACGGGGGCGCCGGCGGTGCCGGCGATGAGCAGGCCGCTCTGCATGGTCTTGGTGTGGAACTTGGGGTGCAGGTGCTCGCCGAAGGGCTGGGCCAGGGTGCCGGACGTGGGCTGGGGCAGCTCTCCGTGGAGGCTGGCGAAGGCGATCGGGCCCTCGAAGGCGTCGGGCCGCGGCTTGCCCAGGAGCTGGCCGATCATGCGGTCCAGCTGCAGGGCCTCCTCGGCCAGTTCGGCCTGGACCTCCTTCTGGCGGGTCTCGTCCTGCTTCAGGCCGTCCAGGAAGCTTTCCAGCCGGCCTTCGTTGAGCAGGAGGCTGGTCTGGAACTGGACCGACTCGTCCTCCTCCTTGGCCAGCCGGGTCATGGCCTCCTGGATCTCGCCCTCGCGCCGGGCCAGGTCGGTCTGCAGGTGCTGGATGCGGTCCAGGCGCAGGCGCTGGCGGTTGCGCAGGTAGGCCAGGTAGCGGCCCTGGGCGATGTAATCCTCGAAGGAGGCGAAGCTGGAGAACAGGCCCAGGTCCCCGAGCGGGCCGAGCGCCTGCATCCAGCGGACCTCCTTGCGAAGCTCATCGCGCCGGAGGCGGATCTCCAGGTTGATCTCCTCCTTCTTGCGGGTGATGCCCTCCACTTCCAGCTGGGCCTGGTCCCGCTTCAGCCGGGCCTGTTCGGCCTGGGCCCGGACCTTGTCGGCCTGGAGGGAGATGGCCTGCATCTCCACAAGCACGCCTTTGCGCCGCTTCTTGAGGGCGCCGATCTGCTGGTCCACCGCCGCCAGCGCCGACTGGATCTCCGCCAGCCGGCCCTTGACCTGGGCCAGATCCTGGACCGGCGGAGGGCCTTCCTGGGCCGCCAGCAGGGCGCCGGCGAGCAGCAGGAGGCCGATCCGCTTCAAGCCCTGCTCCGCTTGGGGCCCTTCCCGGGCAACAACAGGAGCACGGCGGCCAGCAGGATCGGCAACCCGAGGCTGAGCGGCAGGGCCTTCCAGGCGAAGGGATCCGAGGGCAGCTGGGTGCTGGGCAGGGCCCGGCCCAGGAAGGCCATGGTCTTCACCGCCGCCTTGGGCACATCCAGGTCGCCCAGGAACTCGCCGCCCCAGGCCATCACGCGGCCCACCTCCTGCAGCCCGAAGGCCATCAGGACCGCCAGGCCGCGGTTGGATTTCAGCAGGCAGCCCAGGGCCGCCGACCAGAGCAGGAGCTCCAGGCCCAGCAGCACGGCGTTGGTGTCGGCCAGGAGGATCTGCGGCGCCAGGGGGTTGCCCAGAAGCCGGTAGCTGGCCGCGAGAATCGGCAGGATCGCCAGCTGGCTGAGGAACAGGCCGTGGGCGAAGGCCAGCGGCGTGCCGAGCGCCAGGCCCGTGAACCGCTCGCCGCGGGCGCCGGCGCCGAGCCAGTCGCCCAGCGGGAAGATCCCGCCCAGCAGGATCACCCCCGGAACCACCGAAAAGATCAGGCGGCCCAGCAACTCGGTGGCCCAGGCCTTGGCGTCGCCCGAGATGAAGCCGACCGGGATGCCCGCGCCGAACACCATGAGCTGCGAGCCGTCGCCGCCGAAGCCCTGGATCCCGCCCAGCACCAGCCCGGCGAGAAGCAGGCAGATGCTGGCCCAGACGATCCGCAATCTCGAACTGCCGAAACGATCCATATTGGCTCCTGGTCACTCCGGGAATTGTACCGTATGTTGGGAACCCCATCCCCGGAGTGTCCGTGAACGCCCAGGCCCTCACCCGTGAAGCCCTCTCCACCTTCGCCGATTCCCAGCGGGAAGCCTTCGAGGCCGAGCTCCGCACCCTCGTCGAGATCCCCTCGGTCTCCAGCGATCCGCAGCGGGCGCCGGAGATCCGCCGCTGCGCCGAGGCGGCCGTGGACCTGTTCCGCCGCCACGGGGGCACCGCCGAGATCCTGGAGACCGACGGCAACCCCCTGGTCCTGGGCCGGTTCGACCTGGACCCCGGGCTGCCGGTGCTGACCGTCTACAATCATATGGATGTCCAGCCGGCCAACGAGCCCGAGTGGACCACCGAGCCCTTCCGGATGGAGGTGCAGGACGGCACCTACCGGGGCCGGGGCACCACGGACGACAAGGGGCCGGCGCTTTCGGCCTTCTTCGGGGCCCTGGCGGCCCGGGCCGCTGGGGTGCCCCTGAACATCCGCTTCCTCTGGGAGCTGGAGGAGGAGATCGGCTCCCCGAGCTTCCGCGGCGGCCTGGAGCGGCACCGCGACCTGCTGGGCACCCAGGCCATCGTGGTCAGCGACACGGTCTGGATCACCCGGGGCAAGCCCAGCACCCCGGCCGGGCTGCGCGGCCTGAAGGGCTTCCGGCTGACCCTGGAGACCGCCGCCCACGACCTCCATTCCGGCGTGGTGGGCGGGGCCGCCCGCAATCCCCTGACCGAGCTCATGACCGTGGTGGCGGCCATGGTCGACGGCCCCAGCGGCCGGGTCAAGATCCCCGGCTTCTACAAGAAGGTGGTGAAACCCTCCCGCAGGGAGCGCAAGGAATGGCTGCATTCCGGGTTCAGCGTCGAGACCTTCCGCCGGGACCACGAGATCGCCTCGCTGCGGACCGACGAGCCGCTCAAGGTCATGAAGCGGATCTGGGCCCGGCCGACCATGGAGGTCCACGGGGTGGTGGGCGGCTACACGGGACCCGGGATCAAGTCGTCGGTGCCGCCCCGGGCGGAGGTCAAGCTGAGCTGCCGGCTGGTGCCCGACATGGATGGCGCCTCCACCTTCGAGCTGATCAGGCGGTTCGTGGCCCGGGACTTCCCGGACGTGCAGGTCCACGAGGAGCACGGCCTGGCCCCCTTCAAGGGCCACGTCACCGGCCCCTACGCCGAGGCGGTCAAGGACGCCTACGCCTTCGCCTTCGGCGCCCCCTGCGCCTTCACCCGGGAGGGCGGCTCGATCGGCGCGGTCCAGACCATGGAGGACGTGCTGGGCTGCGAAGTGTACTTCCTGGGCCTGAGCCTGCCCTCCCACGGCTACCACGCCCCCAACGAGAACTACGACTGGGAGCAGGCCTCCGGCGGGATCGCCGCCTTCGCCCACTACTTCCAGGTGGTCAGCGGGTTCTGAGGCATGCCAGACTCCAGTCCTGGAGGAATCGGCGTGAAGCTTGTGATCTGGGATTTCGACGGGACCCTGGCCGACACCCGGCCCATCATCGAGGCCGGCATGGACCACGCCCTGGCCATGCTGGGCCTGCCGCCCGCGGTGCGGGACGAGTGGCTGCGCTACGTCGGCCTGCCGGTGGAGGAGGGGATCCGGCGCACCTTCGGGCCGCTCGGGCTGACCCTGGAGCAGGTGCTGCCGGCCTACCGGACCTTCAAGCACATCGAGCACGAGCACCTGATCAAGGGTTTCGACGGCATCACCGAGCTCCTGGCCGAATTGCACCGCCGGGGCGTCCTCCAGGCGGTGGCCTCCAGCAAGCGGGGCGAGCCCCTGCGCCGGCAGGTGGCGGCCCTGGAATGGACCCCCTACCTCCACCCCCTGGTGACCCCCGACGAGGTGGCCGCCGCCAAGCCCGACCCCGAGAGCATCCACCTGATCCTGGCCACCCTGGGCGTGGCCCCGGAGGATGCGGTGATGGTCGGCGACACCCCCTTCGACCTGGACATGGCCCGGGCCGCCGGCGTCGCCGGCGTCGGCGTGGGCCACGGCTTCTACGGCGAGGCGGACCTGGCCGGCTCCGGCCCGCTCGCCTACGCCCCCGACACCGCCGCCCTGCGCGACATCCTCCTGGCCTGGAGTTCCCGATGACCCTCACCCACCTGGATCCCGAAGGCCGGCCGAAGATGGTCGACGTCTCCGCCAAGCGGGTCACCCGCCGCCGGGCGGTGGCCGCCGGGCATCTGGAGCTCTGTCCGGAGTGCGCCCAGGCCCTCGAACAGGGCGGGGGGCCCAAGGGCGATCCCTGGACCACCGCCCGGATCGGGGCCATCACCGGGGCCAAGCGCACCGGCGACCTGATCCCCCTGGCCCACCCCCTGCCCCTGGAGGCGGTCACCGTGGACCACCACTGGGATCCCGCCGGGCGCCGGGCCTGGCTGCGGGTGGAGGTGTCCGTGGAAGGCCGGACCGGGGTGGAGATGGAGGCCCTGACCGGGGTCAGCCTGGGCCTCCTGGTGCTCTACGACATGCTCAAGGCGGTGAGCCACCGCATGGAGATCGGTCCGGTCCGGCTGCTTCTGAAGGAGGGGGGGCGCCGGGGCAAGGTGGTCCAACCCTGGGAAGATTGTCCGTGGCAGGAATGACCCCGGGTTTTTCCAGCCTCCGTCCGGCTGCCGCTGGTTACCCGGAAGATCAAGGGAAATAAGGAAATTCTGGCACGCCCGGCCGGCCAAACGGAATGCGTTTTCGTTTGCATTGGGTCCGGCCGTTGGCATAGGATGCAAAGACCACTTGTCCGCCATGGGGTGAATCCCAAGGAGGGTTGTACTGTCCCGAAACCTGAGCCCCCTACCGCATGAGGAGACCCCATGCGCAGTTCCCTGCTTGCAATTCTCATAGCAACCGCCGGATTTTCCGGAGCCCTTGACGCCAAGCCCGTCCACAAGCCTGTCCACAAGTCCGTCCAGAACCCTGTCCACAAGGTCCGCAGGGGTGAGACCGCCGCCCGGATCGCCCGGGCCCACGGCCTGACCCTGGACGCCCTGGCCGCCATCAATCCCAATCTCGATCTGGACCGGCTGCTCGTGGGCACGCCGGTGCGGGTGGCCGGCAAGGCCCCCCACTCGGCGGTTCGCTCGATCCGCCATGACCTGCTGCCCATGGCGCCCCTTCCGGCCACGCCGGCGCCGGCCGCCACGCCCTGGACCCACATGGAGCGGATCCTCCCCTCCGTGGTCCGGGACAGCTCGGCCGAGCCCGTCACGGGCGCGGGTGCCCATCCGGTCCTGGCCGACCTCAAGCCGGTCGTTCCCCCCGCCGCGGAGGTTCCCGCGGCCGAAGGCGCCGATTTCCAGCCCGCCGATCCCGGCCACCTGGACCTCCTCTGGCCGGTGGAGACCCGCACGGTGAGCTCCGCCTGGGGTCCGCGGATGCGCTCCAAGACCATCCGGGTCAAGGCCGCCAAGCGCCGGGTGCATTACCGGGGCAGCCACAAGGGCGTCGACCTGACCGCCCCCAAGGGCACCGACGTGTTCGCGGCCATGGACGGCCGGGTGCTGGCGGCTGCCAAGGTTAAGGGATATGGCAATTACGTGATGCTCGACCACGGCAACGGGGTGGTCACCCTCTATGGCCACCACAACCGCAACTTCGTCGTCGCCGGGGAGGTCGTCCACCGGGGCCAGAAGATCGCCGAAGTGGGCCGGACCGGCAACGCCACCGGTCCCCACCTGCATTTCGAGCTGCGGGTGGACGGGGCGGTCCAGAATCCCCTGCCCTACCTGAACGACGCCGAGGAGATCCCGGCCGAGCGGGTGGCCCAGAACCAGCTGGCCGTGGCACCTAAATCCAGGCGCTGAAGGATCCACCCGAACCAAAGGAGCACTCAGGGCACCTATGCCTTGGGTGAGCCAATTTGACTTTGCCATGTTAGGCTTTGCTTTTGCGCAGTTGTTAGGGGTGATCATGGTTGTGCGTTCATCGTGGTTGCGCGGTTGCGCGGCCCTGCTTTTCTCTGCGGTGCTCCTGGCGGCGGGCCTGGCCTGCCACAAATCCTCCCCCGGCCCGCTGAACACCCAGACCTTCGCCATCACCGGCAACGTCACCTACACCCGGGTGCCGCTGCACTACGACGCCAACGGCGTGCCCACCGGGCTGGAGACCGATTCGACGAAGTTCACCGTCCTGCCCGCCCGCGGGGTCCGGCTGCGCGTCTTCCAGCTCCGGCCCCAGACCAACCCCGATTATTCGGTCCAGCAGGTCTGGGCCATGGTGGCCCTGGGCCTCACGGACATCAACGGCAACTACACCATTTCCAGTGGAATCCTCAAGGACTACCCGACCTTCGTGGAACTGGCCAGCATCGCGGTCCAGCCGGGCACCAACAACGCCTCCACCTTCATCCTCGCCGATCCCGCAGGGGTCTACAGCTCCGCCCGGGTGATCGATCGCCCGAACTACGTGATCCGCAAGGCCGCGGATGGCAGCTCCTCCAGCACCGACGCCACGCACAGCTCGATCCCCGAATCCGACCAGACCGTGAACTTCACCGTGGGCCTCAACGACCCCTGGCTGGTGGTCCGGCAGGACTGGTGGAACCCGGCCGTGGGCAGCTTCCCCTACCCGGAGACGGTGGCCGCCGGCAGCCGGATCCCCGCGATCCTGGACGCGATCTACTCCTTCGCCTACATATTCGGCAACGCCATGCCGTTCAGCTCCGGGAGCGAACTGGACCTGCACTACCGCCCGGGGGTCTCCACCCGGCGCGGCGATTTCGTCGAATACAACCCCCTGGTCTTCCCCCAGTCCTACGACGGCTCGATCTACCATTATTTCGGCTCGATCAACGCCGGCGGAACCGTGGACGGGGTCGTCACCAGCGACGATGCCTACGACCTCGGCGCCCTCGCGCCGATCCTGGCCCGCAACAACCTGACCGCCCAGCACAAATGCAACTTCATACCGACCGGGGTCCCGACCACCAGCCTGGCCCCCGACCTGACCCTGGTGGAGGGCCTGGCCTACGGGATGGCCGCGGTCATCGCCCAGTCGCCCTACCTGGCCGGGCCCAATCCGGCCAACCGCTACAGCCCGCCCCTGGACATCCGGGACCTGAGCGCGCTCGCCCCCGCCCAGGTCGGCCCATACTCGGCCCCCACGATCGCCGCCCTCACCTGGGACCTGGCCCTGATCGACCAGTCCATTACCGCGCCCGGCACCCTGGCCCAGTGGCAGACCCTTGTGCCCAACAACCTCATCCGGTTCTTCGCCCTGCGCAGCCCGGTCACGACCCAGGGCAGCAACCTCGCCGTGATCACCGACTGCGTGAGCATCTATACCCAGCTGGCCCGGCTTCAGGAAACCGAGTCCATCGGCGAGACCTCCAACCTGGCCAACTTCTTCCCGGACAGCGTGCTCACGCCCCTGGCCGCCAAGTACAACATCCCCTGGTCCACCGCCGCCAACGCCATCCTGCCCCGCTACACCGCCAACTGGGGCACCGATCCCAACAGCCTGGTCAACCCCCTGCCCACATCCACCTTCTCCATGGCCCAGGCGGTGAAGATCAACCGCTACTACCTGGACACCCAGGGCGTGGAGCAGACTTCGCTCTACTACCCCAACAATTCCAAGGGCGAGGCGGTCTACGCCTCCTTCGCCAGCAGCCTGGACCACACCTACAACCTCTCCGTCCACACCGTCCCGGTGCTGCCCCCCGGGGCCGCCATGGAACTGGTGGTGGATGGCAACCTCCAGCAGGCCTACGTGTTCAGCGCCGGGAACAGTGCCCCGGTCAGCCTGGTCCTGGCGGGCAACCCCTCGGACCTCACCACCCCGATCTGGCACGCCATCCGGATCCGGGTGCTCAGCCCGACCACCGTGGTTCCTGACACCCAGGTCAGTGTCCAGCTGGCCATCCTGAACTGATGGACATCCAGCCCGGCCTCCACGTCCTCCGGGCGCGCGCGCCGTTCGTGCCGGAGCTGGCGCTGGTGCTGGGCTCGGGCCTGGGCGCCCTGGCCGGCTGTCCCGAAGCCCAGGCCGGCATCGCCATCCCCTTCACCGACCTGGGCTTCCCCGCCCAGACCGTGGAAGGGCACCAGGGCCGGCTGATCTACTGCCAGCTGGAGGGCCGCAAGGTGGTGCTCCAGGCCGGCCGGTTCCACCACTATGAAGGCCATCCCCTGGATCTGGTCACCGCCCCCATGCGCCTGCATGCCCGGATGGGCGTCAAGGCCGTGGTCCACACCAATGCCGCCGGAGCGGTGAACGCCCGTTTCCGGGTCGGCCAGCTCATGGTGATCACCGACCACATCAACCTGATGGGCGGCAACCCCCTGATCGGACCCAACCTCGCCCCGGGCCCGCGGTTCCCGGACATGACCCGGGCCTACGACCCGGACCTGTCGGGGCAGATCCAGACGGCCGCCGCCTCGCTGGGCCAGACCGTCCAGCAGGGAGTCTACCTGGCGCTCACCGGGCCGAGCTTCGAGACTCCGGCCGAGATCCGCGCCTTCCGGACCCTGGGCGCCGACGCCGTGGGCATGAGCACCGTGCCGGAAGTGATCGTGGCCCGCCACGAGGGCCTGCGGGTGGCCGGCATCTCGTGCCTGTGCAACATGGCCGCCGGAATGCTGCCCCAGCCCCTGTCCCACCAGGAGGTCCTGGACGCCGGCGCCGCCGCGGCGGGGGATTTCGAACGGCTCATCCGCGCGTTCCTGCGAAACCTCGACCTCTGAATCCGGCCTCAGGGCTATCCTGATGTCCATGACGCTTTCCCTGGCGATGATCGTGAAGGACGAAGCGGCCCACCTGGGCCACTGCCTGGATTCCGTCCGCGGGCTGGTCGACGAGCTGGTCGTGGTGGATACCGGTTCGTCCGACGCCACCGTCCAGGTGGCGCGGGAGCGGGGCGCCCGGGTCCAGGCGTTCCCCTGGACCGGCCATTTCGCCGAGGCCCGCAACGTCAGCCTGGCCACGGCCACCGGGGACTGGATCCTGGTGCTGGACGCCGACGAGGCGATCGATGCCCGGGACTTCCCGGCCATCCGGGCGGCCTGCGCCCAGGCGGACACCCCGGCCTGGCGGCTGATCATCCGCAACTACGCCCCCGACACCACCCGGTCCTCCATGGACCAGCCCATGCGCCCCAACCCCGGCGGCTACCAGGAGGGCGCGGGCTTCGCCCTCTGCGGGGATTCCCGGAACCTGCGGCTGTTCCGGCGCCTGCCGGGGGTGGCCTTCCGCGGGCGGATCCACGAGCTGGTCGATCCCTTCTTCGAGGAGCGGGGCCTGGCCATCCGGCCCCTGGAGGCGGTGATCCACCACTTCGGCCAGACCCTGGCGAAGCGGGTCGAGCTCAAGAAGGCCCGCTACCTGGACCTGGCCCGCCGGGATGTGGCGGACCGGCCGGAGGTCTTCCAGAGCCACTTCAGCCTGATCCTCCAGGCCGCCTCGGCCGAGGACTGGCCGGCGACCCTGGCGGCGGTGGAGGCCATGCGCCGGCGCTTCCCCGGCCAGGAGAGCCCGCCCCTCATGTTCGCCCATGCCATGGCGCTGCAGAACCTCGGCCGCCACCCGGAGGCCCTGGCCCGCTTCGAGGCGCTGCTGGGCCTGGAGCCCGGCCACGATCTGGCGTACGTTCGGCGCGGTGTGTCCCTGGCCGCCCTGGGCCGGCCCGGGGAGGCCCGGGCGCTCTACCGGGCCGCCCTCGACCGGAACCCCCAGTTCCATCTGGCCTATGTCCTGCTGTCGGAACTCGAGCAGGCCCTGGGCGACCTCGGCCAGGCCCGGCAGGCGCTCCTGGCCGGGGGCCTGGCCTGCTCGGCCGACCCGGCTCTGTGGCACCGCCTGCTCAGCCTGGACCTCGCCGCCGGCGACCTGGACCAGGCGGTGCGGGACGCCTGGACGGCCATCCAGCACTGCCCGGGCGGGGGCGAGGGCAACTGGCACCGGCTGGTGGCCCTCCACCTGCTCCGCCAGGGCGCCGCGGCGGAAGGCCGGGAGGTGCTGGCCCGCGGGCTGGCGGCCTTCCCGGGCCATCCCGATCTCGCCCGGCTGATGGAGTCCTGCTGATGGCCCGGATCCGCGTCCTCCCCGACCAGGTCGCCAACCAGATCGCCGCCGGCGAAGTGGTGGAGCGCCCCTCCTCCGTGCTCAAGGAACTGGTGGAGAACGCCCTGGACGCCGGCGCCACCCGCCTGGAAGTGCGCTGGGAGGAGGGTGGCAAGGCGCTCCTCGAGGTGGCCGACGACGGCTTCGGGATGTCCCGGGACGACCTCTACATGGCCCTGGAGCGCCATGCCACCAGCAAGGTCCGCAGCGCCGACGACCTGGCCCACCTGGACAGCTACGGCTTCCGGGGCGAGGCGCTGCCCTCGATCGCCTCGGTGAGCCGGTGCGATCTGGCCTCGGCCGAGCAGGCCGGGGTCGGGCACCGGCTGCGCTGTGAATTCGGGGTCATCAAGGAGGTCCTGCCCGCGCCCCGGGCCCTGGGCACCACCCTCACCGTGCGCGACCTGTTCGCCCAGCTCCCGGCCCGCCGGCGCTTCCTCAAGTCCACGGAAACCGAACACGCCCATCTGTGGGGGGTGGTGACCCGGATGGCCCTGGCCACGCCGGACGTCCACTGGGTGATCGAATCGGACCGCAGCGGCCGGCTGGTCCTGCCGGCCGTGCCCGAGGCCGGCGCGCGGCTCGGCCCGCTCCTCGGCGAGCGGCTGAACGGCCTGGTTCCGTTCCGGGATGGCGTCGAGCCCTGGATCCTCCACGGCTATGTCTCGCCCCCCGAGCTGAGCTTCCGGGACCGCAACCATCTGTACCTGTTCGTCAACGGCCGGGCCGTGCGGGACCGCCTGCTGCTGGCCGCCCTGGCCGCCGCCTGGGAGGGCTTCTTCCCCAAGGGCGCCTACCCGGCCGCCGTATTGTTCCTGGAGATCCCGCCCGAGGCCGTGGACGTCAATGTCCACCCAACCAAGGCCGAAGTCCGGTTCCGGGAGCCCCAGCGGATATTTCCCTGGGTCGGCAGGGCCCTTCGGGAGGCCTGGTCCGGACTGCGCGGAGGCCTGGCCTCGGTCCTGGACCTGCCGCCGCGCCCGCTGGAACCGGAACTGGACAAGCCTCTGGCCCCGGTGGCCGCCAGCCACCCCAGCCTCTGGGCCGTCTCCGGGGCCGAGGCCGCCTACCCGCCGGCCCCCGCCCAGCCCCCCGCCGCCCGGGAACCGGCCCCGGACCCGGGCCGGGAGCTGCGCTACCTGGGGTCCTTCGACCAGACTTACCTCCTCGCGGAGGTGCCGGGCCCGGAACCGGAACTGTGGATCGTGGACCAGCACGTGGCCCACGAGCGGATCCTCTATGAGCGGCTCTTCCTCCGCCACCACCAGCCCGCCACCCAGCCGCTCATGCCGCCCCGGGTGGTCCGGGTGGGGCCCGAGGCCCTGGCCCGGCTGCTCCCGTTCCTTTCCGAGTGCGCCGCGGCCGGCCTGGAGGTGGAGCCTTTCGGCGAGGATGCCCTGGTCGTCCGGGGCCTCCCCGATTTCCTGGCCGACCGGGATCCCGAGGCCCTGCTCGGTGACCTGCTGCAGCGCCTGGAAGCCGGCGGGAAGGTCGACCTGGATCTGTTCCGGCGCGAACTGAACGCCGAACTGTCCTGCCGCAGCGCCATCAAGAAGCACCATTTCCTCCCGGCCGATCTTGCCCAGAGGCTGATCCAGGACCTCATGGCCTGCCAGGTGCCGCACACCTGTCCCCATGGCCGGCCGGTCATCAAGAAACTGACCCGGACCGAACTGGAGCGGAGCTTCGGGCGCCGGGCCTGAGCATGCATGTATCCTGGTCTGGATCTTGCTCGGACCCTGGCGTCGTCCCGGCGCCATGATTTTGGCGCCTGGGCCAATTGGGAGCGTGAGAATGAAGACCATCATCCTGGCGGGCGGACTGGGGACGCGGCTTTCCGAGGAGACCGTGGTCAAGCCCAAGCCCATGGTCGAGATCGGCGGCCATCCCATGCTCTGGCACATCATGAACATCTATGCCCACTTCGGGCACGAGGAGTTCGTGGTGGCCCTGGGCTACAAGGGCGAGCTCATCAAGGACTATTTCCTCCGCTTCAACGCCATGAATTCGGACCTGTCGGTGGACCTGGCCAGCGGCGCGGCCCGGGTGCATGACGGCAATCCGATCCGCTGGAAGGTCCACCTGGTGGACACCGGCCAGGACACCCAGACCGGCGGGCGGATCCGCCGGCTCGGCGCCTGGCTGGAGGAGGACGAGGATTTCATGATGACCTACGGGGACGGCGTGGCGGATGTGGACATCCCCGCCCTGCTGGCCTTCCACCGGGGCCATGGCCGCCTGGCGACGGTCACCGCCGTGCGGCCCCCGGCCCGCTTTGGCGGGATCACCTTCGAGGGCGACCGGGTGGTCGGCTTCGCTGAGAAGCCGCAGGTGGGGGAGGGCTGGATCAACGGCGGCTTCTTCGTCCTGAATCGCAAAGTGCTGGATTTCATCCCGGACGACCGGACCCTCTGGGAGAAGGAACCCCTGGAGCGGCTCACCGCCGAGGGCCAGCTCATGGCCTACCGGCACGAAGGCTACTGGCAGCCCATGGACACGGTGCGCGAGAAGAACCTCCTTGAAGACCTCTGGCGCGGCGGCCGCGCCCCCTGGAAGGTGTGGTGATGGACTGGAACGGACGCAGCGTCTTCGTCACGGGGGCCACCGGGCTGGTGGGCTCCTGGTTGTGCCGCCGGCTCCTGGGCGAGGGCGCCCGGGTGGTGGCCCTGGTGCGCGACTGGGATCCCCAGAGCGAGTTCCTGCGCAGCGGCGACATCAACCGCTGCGCGGTGGTGTCGGGCTGCCTGGAGGACTACGGCACCCTGGCCCGGGCCATCGTCGAACACGAAGTGGACACGGTGTTCCACCTGGCCGCCCAGGCGATCGTCGGCACCGCCCTGGTCAGCCCCCTGGCGACCTTCGAGTCGAACATCCGGGGCACCTACAACCTCCTGGAGGCCTGCCGGGCCCACCAGCCGTTCGCCGCCCGGGTGGTTATCGCCTCCAGCGACAAGGCCTACGGCGAAGCCCAGGTGCTCCCCTACACCGAGGACATGCCCCTGAACGGCCGGCACCCCTATGACGTCTCCAAGAGCTGCACCGACCTCCTGGCCCTCACCTACGCCCGCACCTACGGCCTGGCCGTGGCCGTGGCCCGCTGCGGGAACATCTACGGCGGCGCCGACCTGAACTGGAGCCGGATCGTGCCGGGGACCATCCGCGCGGCCCTGGCCGGGAACCCGCCGGTGCTGCGCTCCAACGGCCTGTTCGTGCGCGACTACATCTACGTGGAGGACGTGGTGGACGCCTACCTGGCCCTGGCCGCGGGCGCGGACCGGGCCGAGGTGCGGGGCCACGGCTTCAACTTCAGCCCCGAGCGCCCCCTGACCGTGCTGGAGATCACCCGCGCGACCCTGGCCGCCCTGGGCCGGCCGGATCTGGAGCCGGTGATCCTGGATACCGCCCGGGCCGAGATCAAGGACCAGTACCTGGATTCGGGCAAGGCCCGCCAGGTGCTGGCCTGGGCGCCCCGGCACGGCCTGGAGGCGGGCCTGGAAGCCACCGTGGCCTGGTACCGGACCTTCCTGGGAGGGGACCGGTGAACGCCGCCGAACTCCGGGCCAGGATCCTGGCGCTCACCGGGGAATTCCACGCCGCCCAGTGGCCGGAACGGCCCTTCGTGCCCGGCGAATCGGCGGTGCCGGTGAGCGGCAAGGTGTTCGACGGCGAGGACCTGCGCTACCTGGTCGATGCCTCCCTGGATTTCTGGCTGACCACCGGGCGGTTCGCCGCCGAGTTCGAGCCGGCCTTCGCCGCCGTCATGGGGGCCCGGCACTGCAGCCTGGTGAACTCGGGATCCTCGGCCAACCTCCTGGCGCTCACCGCGCTCACCTCGCCCGAGCTGGGCGCGCGCCGGCTGCTGCCCGGGGACGAGGTCCTCACCTGCGCGGCGGGCTTTCCCACCACCGTCAACCCGATCCTCCAGAACCAGTTGGCGCCGGTCTTCCTGGATGTGGACATCCCCACCTACAACCTGGACACCCGCGGCCTGGAGGCGGCCATCGGGCCCCGGACCAAGGCCATCATGGTGGCCCATACCCTGGGCAACCCCTTCGACCTGGGCACCGTCATGGAGGTCGCCCGGCGCCGGGGCCTGTGGGTGGTCGAGGACTGCTGCGACGCCGTGGGCGCCACCTATGGCGGCAAACCCGTCGGCTCGTTCGGCGACCTGGCCACGGTCAGCTTCTATCCGGCCCACCACATCACTATGGGCGAGGGCGGCGCCGTGCTCACCTCGGACCCGCTGCTCAAGAAGCTGGTGGAATCCTACCGGGACTGGGGCCGGGACTGCTGGTGCGATCCGGGCAAGGACAACACCTGCCGGAAGCGCTTCGACTGGCAGATCGGCGACCTCCCGCATGGCTACGACCACAAATACACCTACAGCCGCATCGGCTACAACCTCAAGCTCACCGATATGCAGGCCGCCGTGGGCTGCGCCCAGCTCAAGAAGCTGCCGGGCTTCGTCGCCGCCCGCCGGGCCAACTTCGGCCACCTCCGGCGCGCCCTGGAGCCGCTGGCGGACCGTCTGATCCTGCCGGAAGCCACGCCCGGGGCCGACCCCAGCTGGTTCGGCTTCCCCATCACCGTCCGCGACCCGGGCGAGCGCAACCGGCTGGTGCGCGGCCTGGAGGCCGCGCGCATCGGCACCCGCCTGCTGTTCGGCGGCAACCTGCTGCGCCAGCCCGCCTACCGGGGAATTCCGCACCGGGTCGCCGGCACCCTGGCGGGCGCCGACCAGGTCCTCCACGGCACCTTCTGGGTGGGCGTCTTCCCCGGGCTCACCCCGGCGATGCTCGACCACATCGCCGGCACCCTCGCCACCCTCCTGGAGACCTCCCCGTGAGCGGACGCCCCCTCCTTTCCATCTGCATCCCCACCATGGACCGGGCGGAACTGCTGGAGCTCGGCCTGGCCAACATCCTCAGCGAAGCCGAGCCGTTCGGGGACCGGGTGGAGGTGGTGGTGGCCGACAACGCCTCCACCGACGGCACGCCGGAATTGCTGGCCCGGTTCCAGGGGCGGATCGTCACCGGGCGCCAGCCGGAGCGGGTGATCTTCCCCCGGAACCTGCTGTATGTCGCCTGCGATCTGGCGCATGGCGAATACGTGTTCTTCATGGGCGACGACGACCTCCTGGTCCGCGGCACCGTGGCCCGCCTGATGGCGCTCCTGGAGGCGAACCCGGACCTGGACTACGTCTACCTCAACGTCGGCTGGGTCTCCATCCCCCAGCGCAACCATGCCATCCTCCACGAGGACTGCCGCGTGCCGGCCGGCTACGAAGGCAGCTTCCAGCTCCGGGAGCCGACCACAAGGGTCCTGCCCAAGCTGGAGGACGTGGTCGGGCTCTGCCTCTCAAGCCCCTACGCCATGTTCTCCACCATCTTCTGCTACGTGTTGAGGCGGCGGCTGTACCTGGAGCAGCGGGACGACCTGCATATCTGCGACGACTGGGACCATGCGGTCCAGCCGCTGGACAACATGTTCCCGCACGGCCTCCTGAGCCTGAAGGCCTGCGCCGGCCGGCCCATCGGCTGCATCGGCGAGCCTGCCGTGCTCCAGGGCAGCTGGCACCAGGGCTGGGCGCCCTGGTCGGTCAAGACCATGATCCACGGCCACACCCTGCTGTTCGAGTGGCTGGAGGAGGCGACCGCCTTCGACCGGGCCGCCCTCCAGGTCCTGTGGACCGAATTGGCCAAGTACGCGGCCCTGATGCTGGTCCAGATGCTCAACTACCCGGAGCGCCACCAGGGCCTGGACATCCTCCGCGCCCATGCCCTGCCCAGGCTGATGCAGGTCCCGGTGTTCCTGGAGACCTTCTGGGAGGAGGCCCGCAAGGTCGCCGAGGCCGACGTCGAGGTCAAGCGCCTGGACCAGACCCTGGCCGAGGCCGAGGCCGCCCTGGGCGCGGGCCCGGCCCGGATCGCCCTGTGGGGCCTGCGCGGGCGGGGCGAGCGCTGGGCCCACCTGTTCCCCGCCCGGATCGCCCAGCTGGCGGTCGTGGTGGACGGCTCGGCGGCCATGCACGGCAAGCGCATTGAGTTCTTCCCCGAGCCGATCCAGGCGCCGGACGCCCTGCGGGGGAGCGCCTTCGACATCCTGGTGATGGCCACCCGGAGCGACATCACCCAGGGCCTCCTGCCCGGCCTGGGCACCCTGGTGCCTGAAGGGACCCCGGTCGTCAGCGTCCTGGGCCTGTCCCGGGTCGGCGGGGGGAGGCCATGAAGGTCCTCCTGGTCACCAAGGACAACCCCTTCGGAAAGATGGCCGAAACCATGCTGCGCGGAGCGGGCTGGGAGGTCCGGACGGCGCCGGCCCAGGCCCCCGGCCAGGCCCTGCCCGACTGGGTCCGGGAGTGGGAGGGCGACTTCCTGGTCTCGTTCCTGGCCCAGTGGGTGGTCCCGGCCGCGGTCCTGGCCCGGGTCCGGGTCCAGGCGGTCAACTTCCACCCCGGCCCGCCGGAGTTCCCCGGCACCGGCTGCTACAACTTCGCCCTCTACCAGGAGGCCCCCGCCTACGGCGCCACCTGCCACCTGATGACCGCCCGGGTCGACGCCGGGGCGATCCTGGCGGTGCGCCGGTTCCCGGTCCTCCCGGCGGAATCCGTGGCCTCCCTGCGCGACCGCACCATCAGCCATCTGCTGGCGCTGCTTGACCAATGGCTCTGCGCCCAGCTCGCCGGCAGCCCCCTGGCGCCCTGCGGCGAGACCTGGAAGGGCCCCGCCACCACCCGCCGCCAGCTGGAGGCCCTCGCGGAAGTGACCCTCGACATGGATCCGGCCGAGATCCTGCGCCGGGCCCGGGCGATGCACTACCCGGGCTTCCCGGGGGCAAGGCTGAAGGTCGGCGGCAAGACCTTCGCTCTCCTGCCCGACCCGAATTAGCCCCAAGACTGTTCGTATGAGGCTTTTCCCAGCGTCTCAGCGAGTCCTCAGCGTCCCAGCGTTCAATTGGTTTCTATGAAATTCGATGCGATCGTTTCTTCCCTAGGCGCTCGGATTCCTTTAAGAAACCAATTGAACGCTGGGGCGCTGAGGACTCGCTGAGACGCTGGGAAAAGCCCTGTACGAACAATAGTGGTACTAACTCTTAAGCGCCTGCAGGTGGGCATCGAACATCAGCTGTCCGCAGGTCTTCACCGCGCGTTCCAGGTCCAGGGCGACCTCGCCGGGGATCTGGCCGTCCAGTGCGTAGCCCAGGCGGGCGGTGGTGTCCCCGCGCACGGCTTTTTCGCCCAGGCCGAACAGCAGGTCCAGCAGGGCGTCCTTGGGTTCCGAGTAGAGGTCGCGGCCGTCCAGTTCGTCCATGATGCGCGGGTCGGGTTCCGGGATCCGGCGGCTCAGGAGACTGCCGTCGGCGGCGATGTTGCCGGCGATGCCGTTGGCCCGCAGGTAGCCGACGAAGCGCTCGTACAGCGCAGGGTAGGCCTTGACCGCCGCGGAGTAGTCCGCCGATTCGTAGAATCTGCGCACATCGATCCCGTCCCGCCGGACCTCGGCCTCGGTGCTGAAGGGCAGCTTGAACAGCTCGCAGATCTCCCGCACCCGGGCGTCCTGGACGATGAAGTAGGGGTCGCGTAAAATTTCTTCTGTAAGTACGCCCCCCGGGCCGCCACCGGCGGCCGGGTAGCAAAGGGGCCACTGGCTCCGGTAGGTTGGAAGTGTCGAAGCAACCGCCTACGAAAGGAAAACCAATGG